>ENA-OWND01000111-OWND01000111.1-metagenome-genome-assembly--contig:-NODE-111-length-52955-cov-7.482722_pt1 | contig 52955 bp, 55 predicted proteins | sample MGYA00245342_ERZ651119 | MGnify/ENA primary metagenome ERZ651119 (study PRJEB26857, sample SAMEA4031756) | metagenome | biome: human; feature: oral; material: saliva | place: Philippines | collected 2014... | reverse complement strand
CTATAGCTCAGTTGGTTAGAGCGCTACACTGATAATGTAGAGGTCGGCAGTTCAAATCTGCCTGGGACTACTTTAAGTGACTTACCTGGGGGATTAGCTCAGCTGGCTAGAGCACCTGCCTTGCACGCAGGGGGTCAACGGTTCGAATCCGTTATTCTCCACTTTTTTCAAGACGATCGGCTTGCCTCATACGAGGTGAGCCGATCTTTTTTGTATCCAACCCCTTCTTGTGCTCTATATCTGCTCTTTAGAGTGCGCTGAGTATGCAGGGGTGGGGGCTTTTTGCTACCTTTGCACCGGGCGTGCCTGCCCGTAACCATTATAATAGAAGAGATAGGGTAATCCGTAGATGAATTTAGTTATAGTAGAGTCTCCGAAGAAGGCCGAGCTGATCTCTGGCTTTCTCAAAAAACATCAACTGAACGACTATAAGGTCATGGCCAGTGCGGGCCATGTGCGTGACCTCAAGCAGCATTCCTTCAGCGTGAATGTAGAGGATCACTTCCGCCCCGAGTACGTCATCACCGAGGACAAGAAGAGCCTGGTGCGCGAACTCAAAGCCGCAGCAAAGAAAGCCGACCTCGTCTACCTCGCTTCCGATGAAGACCGCGAAGGAGAAGCCATCGCTTGGCACCTGAGCGAAGCCCTTGAGCTCAAGCCAGAGAAGACCCGTCGTATCGTCTTCCACGAGATCACCGCCGAAGCCTTCCTCCATGCCCTGGAGCACCCACGTGAGGTGAACATGAATCTTGTCGATGCGCAGCAGGCACGCCGCGTCCTCGACCGTATCGTGGGCTTCGAGCTCTCTCCCGTGCTGTGGAAGCGCATCCGTCCCTCGCTCTCGGCAGGGCGTGTGCAGAGCGTAGCCGTCAGACTCATCGTCGACCGTGAGCGTGAGATCACAGCCTTCGTACCCCAATCTTCTTACCGCCTACAGGCGACCTTCGTCCTCCCCTCGGGTGAGCGTCTCTTGACAGAGCTCAATCATCGCTTCGCTACCGAAGCCGAGGCTGAGGCCCTTATGACACGCTGTGCTACGGCTGACTTCTCTATCGGTGCGATCACGCGCCGTGCTGCTCGCCGCTCGCCAGCTGCTCCCTTCACCACATCTACGCTGCAGCAGGAGGCCGCACACAAGCTCGGCTACTCCGTCTCGCAGACAATGCGCCTCGCGCAGTCCCTCTACGAATCGGGGCATATCACCTATATGCGTACCGACTCGGTCAACCTCTCTTCGCAAGCCCTCGGCGCTATCGCTCGTCAGATCGAGAAGCACCCCGGGAAGGAATACCACCAGCCCCGCCGCTTCCAGACCAAGAGCAAGGGCGCGCAGGAGGCTCACGAAGCTATTCGCCCCACCTATATCGACCGCGAGCGTGTCGGTGGTACGGCTCAGGAGCAGCGTCTCTATGACTTGATCCGCAAGCGTACCCTCGCCTCGCAGATGGCTGACGCAGAGATCGAGCGCACGACCGTCTCGATCCCAGTCTCTGGTACGGACTATGCCTTCACCGCACAGGGTGAAGTGATCACCTTCCGAGGCTTCCTCGATGTCTATATGGAGTCGACGGGTGAGGAAGGCAATGCGGAGGTGACGAAGCTCCTCCCCGCAGTCAAGGAGCGCGAAGCTCTTTCGCTCGAAGCCCTCACGGGGGAAGAGCGCTTCACACAGCGCCCTGCCCGCTACACGGAGGCTTCGATGGTAAGCAAGATGGAAGAGCTCGGCATCGGCCGTCCCTCGACCTATGCTCCCACGATCCAGACGATCCAGAATCGTGGCTATGTAGAGCGTGCTGACCGCGAAGGCCAGCGCCGCAACTATGCCGTACTGACCCTCAAGGATGGCGCTGTCAAGCGTGCTGTCAAGAGCGAAGTCTACGGCGCCGACAAGGGGAAGCTCCTGCCTACCGACGTGGGTATCGTCGTCAATGACTTCCTCGTCGACCAGTTCCCCAATATCGTAGACTATAACTTCACGGCGCGTGTCGAGGAAGAGTTCGATACGATCGCCGAAGGGAAGACCGCTTGGTCAGGCGCTATCGGTGACTTCTACCAGCGCTTCCACCCCGAGGTAGAGCGTGCCACGCATGAGCGTCCTGCTCAGCGTGTCGGTCAGCGCATCCTCGGTGTACAGCCCTCGACGGGTCTACAGGTATCGGTCAGCATCGGTCGCTACGGCCCCATGGCACAGCTGGGTACAGCAGAGGATGCCGAGAAGCCCCGCTTTGCTTCACTGCAGAAGGGGCAGTCGCTTGAGACGATTACCCTCGAAGAAGCCCTTGCACTCTTTGACCTACCGAAGAATATCGGTGAGTACGAGGGCGAGGTGATGACGGTCGCAGTGGGGCGCTTCGGCCCCTATGTCCGCCACGCAGGGAAGTTCTACAGCCTGCCTAAGGACACCGATCCCCTCTCCTGCACCGCAGAGCAAGCTATCGAGATCATCCGTGAGAAGCGTGAGAGCGAGGAGAAGAGCCTCCTGAAGTCCTTCGCTGAAGATGCCGATCTCTCCATCCGTACCGGTCGCTTCGGCCCGTACCTCAAGTACAAGACCGACAACTACAAGCTCCCCAAGGATGTCGACCCCACGTCGATGAGCTACGATGACTGCATGAAGCTCATCGCTGAGACGCCTGCGAAGACGGCTCGTAAGGGCGCAGCTCGCAAGTCCTCTCCCCGCGCAAAGAAGTCGAAGAGCTAAGCTGTAGATGCGCTACTTCATCTCTCTGAGCTACGACGGCACGAACTACAGCGGCTGGCAGACCCAGCCCGATGCCCCGACCGTCCAAGAGACTATCGAGAAGGCGCTGACGCTCGTCTCGCGCTCTCCCGAGCCTATCGCTATCGTTGGTGCTGGTCGCACGGACGCTGGTGTCCATGCCCGTGGTATGGTCGCTCACGTCGATCTGCCGATGGATCTCGAGGCAGCACGTGAGCTGATCTTCCGCACCGACCGCTACCTCCCCCACGACATCGCCCTGCATAGCATCCGCCCCGTGACGGACGAGGCACATGCACGCTTCAGCGCTACCTCCCGCACGTACCGCTACTATGTGACGCTGCGCAAGGATCCCTTCCAGGAGTCACGCATGCTACGCCTGCACTTCCCGCTGGACTTCGATCGCATGAATGTAGCTGCCGAGCAGCTCCTACACTTCACGGACTTCACGAGCTTCAGCAAGCTCCATACCGACGTCAAGACGAATAACTGCCGTGTGACCGAGGCTTACTGGCGCCCAGGCGCGGAGCCTGGTCAGTGGATCTTCACGATCACGGCCGACCGCTTCCTGCGCAATATGGTGCGTGCCGTCGTCGGGACGCTCTTCCAAGTCGGTAAGGGGCGCCTGTCTGTCGAGGACTTTGCTGCGGTCGTCGAAGCCAAGGACCGTGGTCGTGCTGGCTCTTCCGCTCCAGGACACGCCCTCTATCTCGAGGCTGTCGGCTATCCCGAAGAGCTGTATCTGGACTAAGCTCCTCCCGCATATCTCTAATAAATAGCGCAGGCTCCTCCACCACTATGGGCGGAGGAGCCTGCGCTATTTATGTGTAAGGGGAAGGGGTATTTACTGCCCGACACCCCAAGCTCTTAGGCTATCGCATAGGGCGGGGGCATTGCGGCGCGTGACCCAGAGCGTGCGCACGGAGTCAGTCAGCGGGAGCTTGCAGTCGAGTGCGGGATAGAGGCGTGTGAAGCGCTCCGCCTCACGGGAGGTGCAGACGGTATAGCGGATCTTCCCTGAGGCGACCAACTTCGCCAGCTCCTCGGCGCTGTGAAGCGTGTCAAGCTGGATACGGAGGCTGTCGCCTGTCTGCTTGACGAAATACTTCTGGATGTAGGTGGTGGGAGTGCCCTTGGGTAGGGTCAGTGCGTGGCCCGCGAGCGCAGAGAGCTGGCTGACGTAGCGTGTGCTGTCAGCATGGCGCTGGACGAGGTAGAGTGATGCTGCCCGCTTCTCAGCGAAGTGTCGGTACTCCCGGTTATCTATCGCTGCATCGTAGATGCTGGAGTAGACGAAGAGATCTACCTTTCCAGTCGACAGTTGTCCGAGTGGCTTGAACTGCAGATCTATAGAATCTGGGGGGACGATCTCGACACGTAGCCCGCTCTTTTGCCTTAGATCTCTTGCGAGCTCTTGGATAGCCGCGCCATAGATCTCGCTTTGATCATCACTGAGAAAGTCGTTGCCAGCGATGAGGCGGAGTGTCCCCTCCTGGCGTATCACGGGGTAGTCACGCTCGACACTTCTCATATCCCTTGCTCTGCGCCGCTCCGCCCGCCTATGGCGAGTGTAGGAGTGGCACTCGGCGCCGAGGACGAGGACAAAGATCAGGAAGAGCCAATCGGAAAGGGTCTTAGGGAAAAAATTCTTGCTCATATCGGAGCTTCGTCATCGTATCGGGGATAATGCCCAGCGGACGCTATGCTTATGGCGTGTAGACGGCTGGCATAAAACCTATCGTCCGACGCCCCAAGCGATGAGGCTATCGCGAAGTGCGGGCGAATTGCGGCGCATGAGCCAAGCCGTGCGTACGGAGTAGCTCAGCGGGAGAGTGCAGTCCAGTGTGGGGAAGAGGCGTGCGAAGCGCTCGGCTTCCTCGGAGGTGCAGACGGTATAGTTGATCTTCCCCGAGGCGACCTGCATGGCGAGCTGCTCGGCAGCGTAGAGTGTGTCGACCTGGATGCTTAGGCTGTCGCCGATCTCTTCGCCGAGATGCTCGATGAAGAGCGAGAGGGGCGAGGCCTTCGGTAGGGTGATGGAGTGCCCAGCGAGCTCTACCTGACGGCTGATGTGGTGTGCGCTGTCTGCACGGCGCTGCACGAGGTAGATAGGCCCAGAGGTCTTCTCAGCAAAGAGCATATAGCGGGTGGTATCTACTGCCGAGGTATGCGTGATGGGGTGGGCAACGAGGTCTGCCGTGCCGGTGCTGAGATGGCGAAGGGCTTCGTCCCATCGGTTCTCCAGCACGACCTCGACACGTAGCCCGCTCTTCTTCTCCAGCTGCTTGGCGAGCTCGTAGATAGCGCCTGTGAGCTGTCCGCCCTGCACTTCTCCACCACTGCCGTAGCCTGCGAGGAGGCGCAGTGTGCCCTCCTTGCGTATCTCGGGGTAGTCGCGCTCGATGAATGGGAGCGAGGCCGCCTCTTTACTTGTCTTGACCTGACGGCGCAGGTAGAGGAGCATAGCGATGGCGAGGAGGAGTAGGAAGGCATATACCCAGAGGCGGGTGTTCGTGCGGAGCTTAGCCATAGGGGAGGGTTAGTTGTTGAGGTCGACGACGACACCTGCCGAGAGGTGCATCGGGTTGTAGGGGTACTTGTACATCGAGAGGCGCTCGTTGGTCATGAAGGCCTCACCCACATTGTACATCTGGAGGAAGAAGCGTGCGCGCTTCAGGCGGAAGTTCGCATAGGCGATGAGTAGCGGTGCCTCTCCGCCGACATTGCCTTCCGTCTGGAGGGCGAACTGCTGGTCGGTGGGCATATAGTAGGGCGCGTGATAGGCGGAGTGCCAATAGCCCTTGACGCCGAGGTCGACACGCAGGACCTTCGCCAAGAGGAAGCGCAGATATACGTCTGCAGCAGCCGTGAGCGAAGGTAAGGGGAGTACAGAGGGCGCAGAGGACTGCTGATAGGCAGCCTCGAGATCCCAGTTGATCGGGCCGAAGGAGCCTGCCTGTCGAGCACGCAGCGCCAGGACCTGGATGAGGTCGGAGTGCTGCTGTGTCTCGCCCTTGCTGTCGAAGTAGATGTAGTTCTGCAGGCTTGCTGTGCGTGCTTCGAAGCTCGTCCCCCAGGAGGAGAGGTGCACGCGACCACCGAGCTCAGCACGGCGGGTGAAGCTCAGCGACTTGTCCCACCAGCCGTAGGTGCCGTGGTGATGTGCAGCGAAGTAAGAGGGGCGGGCATTGTCGACATAGGCGTCGGCCTCGAGGGCAAAGCGCTTCTGGAAGAGGCTGAAGGCGGTGCGGATATCCCCCTCGAGCTTGAAGGCCCCGAGGTCCGAGCCGAGGACACCCAGCTCCCCACGGGCGGAGAAGTTTAGCCCAGTGCCCTCGCGACGCTCGATGAGCCCACCGATGAAGGTCGAGCTAAGTGCCGTGCGGGTGTAGCGCTCTGTGGCGAGGTCGGGGAGCGATGCCCAGCGGTTCTCCTGACGGAGGTAGGCTGAGAGCCCGAACTTCACCCAGGGACGGAAGCCCTCCATCAGCGAGAGGGCGACGGTATTCTGCAGGGTGACGAGCTGTGCGGTGTCGTTGGGGAGGGTATAGGTCGTCGTGGTGCCGTCGGCATTGGTGCGGGTATGGGTCACGGTAGGCGTGCCGAAGACCGTGCCCCACTGGTCGCTCTCGGTGTGGGAGAAGAAGCGACGGCTCTGCTTGTTGTAGTAGGTCGTCAGCGAGATACCGCCCACGGGGACGAAGTACGTAGAGTCGAGGCTCTGGAGGGCTTCGGAGCCTTCTTGACCCTCGGTAGGCAGGGGCTGCTTGCGCTTGACGGTGCGGTAGGAGCCGAGGCGGTAGGACTGCGCGAGGTAGGCGTGACCAGAGCGGATGCGGTTTGTCAGCGCACCCGTACTGATGAGTACGGGTACGTCGCGCGAACTGATCTTCGTACGGCTATTCGTGTAGCGCTCGGGATTGTAGATGTAGTCGGCGTTGGTGATCCCACCATTCTCCTCCTGCTTGTAGTAGTCGTTGGCGATGTAGCCGAAGAGCTCGTAGCGGTCGCCACGATAGGAGGTGAAGACGCGGTAGCGAGCATCCTTGCTACGCCCCTGCGTGTAGAAGCCACTGGCATAGGTGTAGTCGAAGCTCGCTCCGACATTCAGCTCTTTGCCGAGGTTCACACCGAAGTCCGCCGTGATGACGTCCTCACTCTCGTTGCTCTTGAAGTTCTTGTGATAGCGCACGTAGGTGAAGGGCGTCTTCGTGTCGTAGTAGCGTACCGCATCGGGCGTGTAGAGCATGCGGTAGTAGCCGTCGGTATAGAAGAAGTCGCTGACACGGCGGGGACGATCAAAGAAGAGCTTCGCCTGCCACTGGCTATTCGTATTCCCCAGATATGAGACCCCGAGAGAGCGGAACTCCGGCGAGATGTACTCGAAGGTGTAGTGCGTCAGGGTGTCGGGCATCTCGACGCGTACGGCACGCACCACATCGGGTGTGATCTTATAGGCCTTGAGCTTGTCGCCACGGACCATCTTGATCTCGTCGGGCACTTCGACGACCTCACGCACCTGATAGGGGTCGTAGGGGCGCACGGGCTCTTGGGCGAATAGCGTGGCGGAGCTGAGGCCGAGGAGGCCAAGGAGCAGGAGGCTTCTTATCTTCATTAAGTAGAATGAGGCTGGGGAAATATACGGGCGATGAGGGGGGGATTAGCACTGCTCCATACCGCAGCTGCATCCCCGCGGGTCGAGCTCGATAGTCAGATGGTCGAGCTGATAGCGGCGAGCGACCTGGCGCACTGACTCCTTGAGGGCAGCGAGAGCCTCTGGGCTCGTGGCGTCTGCACAGTCGTAGACGATGTGCAGTGAGGCGATATGCTGCTCGCCATTGAGCGTCCAGATATGCAGGTCGTGCAGGTCAAGCACCCCAGGCAGGGCACGGACTTCATCTGAGAAGGCCTCTTGGTCTACGCCTTCGGGCACCCCCTGCAGGAGGATGCGGAAGTTGTCGCGCAGGGCAAAGTAGACATTGTAGAGGATCCAAGCGGTGATGCCGAGAGAGAGTAGGGGATCGAGGATCTTGAAGGAGGGGAAGAAGTACATCACGATACTCACCACGAGTACCGCTACCCATCCGAGGACGTCCTCCATCAGGTGCAGGCGCATGGAGCGCTCATTGAGCGATGTGCCGCCACTCATTCTCCAGGCAGCGAAGCCATTGATCAGGAGACCGAAGACAGCGAGGACGAGCATAGCACCAGCGCGAGGAGGATCGGTGGGCGTGATGAGGCGCTCGATGGACTCCTTGATGACGAAGACCGAGCCCACTAAGAGGATGGTAGATATGAGAAGCGAGCCGAGGAGTGAGAAGCGCTTGTAGCCATAGCTGAAGTGGCTATCGCGGCCCTTCTTCGAGAGACGCTCGAGGTACCATGCCACACCGAGCGAGCAGGAGTCCCCGAGGTCGTGGAGCGAGTCGGAGAGGATCGCCACACTACCCGTGTAGAGCCCACCGAAGAGCTCGATGATGGAGAAGAAGAGGTTCAGCAGGAAGGCAATGAGGATATTTCCCTCCGCATGATGATGGTGGTGATGATGGTGATGCCCATGGCCGTGACTGTGTCCATGGCTATGGGAATGACCGTGGTCGTGATCATGACTGCAGTGGTCGTGGTCGTGATTATGTTCGTGAGCGCACACGTCTCCGTGCTCATGCTCGTGCTCGTGGGGCTTCATAGGAGTTGTTTACGATACGTTAATTGAAGTGGCTTACTTCTTGACACAAAAGTACAACTATTCCCCCTCTTTCCCCTGCGTACGCCCCACAAAGGACGCACTTCCACGCTGGCGTTATCCTCGCTTTCGTCCACATTCCTCGGGGATAAGCCTGGGGATAAGTCGGGAGATGGGGAGGATGCTGCACTGCTCTTGGTGCGAACGCGCCGATGCCTACGGGGCGGTGTCGTGGCTATTTCTCGGGGATAACGCTGGGGATAAGGCTGTGGGAAAGGTGCTGCGTGTGGTGGAGATCGTACACCTTTAGGGGGATTATCCACCTAAGATGTGCGGGGAGGAAGTGCGTCGGTGTAAGGGATGCTGAAGCATCTTGAGGAGGAGAGAAAAGCAACCTATAGTGGTCGCTGGAGTGACCTATATAGGTTTGCTCACGGACCAATATAGGTTCGCCCGCTGACCAATATTAGGTTGTTGCTCCGCGTAGGGAGAAAAGTTGCGGACGAGTGGCAGAAAAGTTTGGTCTACGTACGTGGCTCTAATATCTACGTACGTGGATATTAGGATTGACGTGCCTGGTCTTTAAGACTACGTGCGTAGACAGAGGAAGACCACTACGTGAAGGCGCTTTTTTCTTCACGAGAACGATGCTTTTCCCTCCGCTGGATAAGAGGAATACTCGCGATAAGGCGAAGGGCTTGCTCGGTCACTTCGGAGAGGTGTATCGGGGAGCTGGGTGCCCGATACCTTAGCACGCTAAATAGAGGACAGGACTCGAGGCAACAGTTAAGGGGGGTAAAACGAAGTGTCACATCACGACAGAGTTGAAAACGCACTGTAAATCGCTGTGTGTACGCGCGTTCGGTCGCTTCGCTCGATGATGGTCGCACAAAACGAAGCGTTACATTTATGTTACTTTGGTGTTACTTTATGGGCGTTCGGACGACGTTAGACGGCGCTTGATGTTACATGGGGAGATAGATAGCTCGGGAAGGGGCTAAATAACGCGTCAGACGGGCGCAAACGCTGATAATAGGCGGGTATAGCATGTATATAGTGCTGTGCCCGCCTATGCTGTATTATGGCCATTGCCACCACCCTATCGGGACGTGTGGCTCGGCTCTGTTTTTGTCTGGTTTTGGTGTTTGGGAATTCACTTGGACGTTGCTCAAGGGAATTCAAGTGGGTAGAGTTTGGGAATTCACTTGGGAATTCAAAACGGCTCTAAAATGGGCGTGAGTTTATGGGGGTAATACAAGATTTCCCCCCTTTTTTGCGCCTTTTTTGCGTGAGTTAAGGGGGGTATGATATGTAGAATTATGGGTATTCTGCTGATTTTGAGCGCGTAATGCTATTGGGGTGGGGTGTTTAGTCTTTTAACGAGTTCAAAAAGCTGTTCATCTCGTTTCAATACGAGCCCCCGCAAGTAAGCGACTTCCGATTTTAGCAGCTGTATCACCTCTGAGGGGTGTGGGTCACCACTAGTCTCTTCCCTTTCTATGTCTGCGAGGGCTGCGCGCTCCTCTGCGTTTTCGGCTATACTTCTCTCTGGAGTGATTGGAGCACCTGTTCCACGGAGGATAAAATCAGCATTTACGTCAGGATATATGGCTAATAATCTAACCAACACCTCGGAGGAGACTGCGGATTTTATGTTCTCCCCCTTGTAGTTTCCGTATGTTTGCCCGATCGACTCGCAAAAATCCGCAAGCCTAATACCCTTTATCTTAGCCACATACAGTATTCTCTCCTTTACGAAGGCTAATTTACTTTCCAAAACTCTTGTATGGTTAGAATTTTATCCTTTACTTTGCATTGTTGTAAGATGATTACACCGCTGTAAAGATAAACGAAATGAAATAGACGAACTGATATGATTACGACGAAAAAAAGATCTGAAATCCTTGAGGCGCTGCTCTTAGCGCTGTACGAAGGAAAGAGCGTGACGGTATGCACCGATGAGCCAGGCTTCGGCATCCGCCACATCGACGACTGCGACCCTATCCATGAAGTAGCCTTCCTCGCGGAAGGCCTCGAACTTGAGGCGGAAGATGAGCCCCTGCCACATTGGGGTGATCAGCTCCCCGAAGGCGCAGAGGTGTACAGCCTGCTCCGCCATGGAGAGGATGGCGAAGTCTACGTGTATCAGATAGCTATCGATTAGTAACCACAGGCATCCCCGAGGTTGGTGCCTCGGGGAGCCATAAAGACACAACTATAATATGGAAAGACAAATCCGACTTACCACCGAAGACCGCCGTGCTATCCAGAAGGAGACGGGTCTCACGGACGGAGCATTGAGCCTTGCATTGACCTTCCGTCGGCATGGGGAGCAGTCCGAACGTGCTCGCCAGCTCGCCCTTGAGCGTGGGGGGATGGTCTACTGCACCGCCCCTGAGTGTGAGACGATACACGATGCGGAGGGCAAGATGGTTCAAACGTTCACTAATGGCGCAGTCATTACCGTTGACAAAGCTTCCAGTGAAGCTACCCTTGAGTATGGTGGTAAGCTTGTCGCCACCTATCACAATGTCACACTGCAGATGCTCTCGCTTATACAGGCGACGGCGTCGGAGCTAAAATAATTGCCATGCTTCAGCACTACGGAAAAGCTACGGCCATCGATCTCTCTGACCTTATTGAGGATCGACGGACTATCGAAGATCAGTCCGAGTGCTTGGCGCCCGTGATTAGCCCCTACAACTACCGCAATATGGTGAATCGAGGGCGTATAAAGGTCCTTCGGAAGGGAGGCGGTAAGGGTGGCAGCGTCCTTGTCGACTACGACAGCTTGCCATTGGAGCTTCGCGATAAGGTAGACCAGCGCCTCGGAGGCGATGCCGTCCATATCGCAATGCTCCGCAAGTGGTTCAGCGACCATTACCGCCGCGATCGAGGTGCTATGGAGTACTACCCGAAGCGTCTGAGAGAGCTAAACCTCTCGCTCCCGCTCGAGCGCATCGCTCAGCTGACGGAAGAATACACGGTGAATGCCTCTGTATTGATGGCTGTGAAGAACCTCCAGGCTGATATGCGCCTACTCAAGCGCGTCATGGGAGGCAAGAAGACCATCAGATGGGAGCAGCTCGCCAGCGCTATCGGCTACTACCGTCAGGAGGTCGGTCATACGCTCCCTCAGAGCGCAGCGCGCTTCCGCAAAGCGATGCGTGAGTTTGAGCAGAAAGGCTACGAAAGCTTGATCAGTAAGAAGTTCGGCAACCAGCAGACCCGTAAGGTGGATCGTGATACGCTTTACCTCCTCCTTGCTCTCGACAACGACGACATGCGCCCCTACAACAGCACGGTGGCTGAGCGGTACAACCGCTTCGTGGAGGGTGAGCTGACGGTCTACAACCCTGAGACGGGTGAGCTGTACGACCCAACGCCTTACAAGCCACTCAGCGAGACGACCGTGGCGAACTACCTCTCTACCCCTGAAGCAAAGGCCCTGCGCGGGAAGGTCCACGACGACTATCAGACGTGGCGTGGGAAGAACCAGCCCTTTGTGCTGCGTAAGCGTCCGACGATGTCGCTCTCTAAGATCTCCCTCGACGACCGTGACCTTAAACTCAAGGTCAACTGGAGAGAGCAGGGAGTCAGTGAAGTGGTCAGCTTGAAGATCTATGTGGCGTACGACCTGGCGAGCCAGGCGATCATCGGGTACGCCTTCAGTGGTAAGAAACGACACGACATCTTCCTCGGGTGCTTGCAGTCAACCTTCCGCACGCTCCTCTCCCTGGGGCTCCCCTGCCCCTATGAGGCCGAAGTGGAGCAGCACCTGGTCTCCGACTTTAAGGATACGCTGATGCGCCCTGGGGTGCTCTTCCCTGAACCCAACTTCCTCGCTCCTGGCAACTCGCAGGCGAAGGGTGCGGAACACATGAACCGCCTCTTTAAGTATCAGACGGAAAAGGAGTACATCCCCAATACGGGGCGTCACTATGCCCGCTTGGATGCCAACCAGACGAGTGAGGAGAAGAGCTTCGATGAGCACAACGACCGCTTCAAAGCTAAGGTATGGGCTTATGAGGACGCAGTCGCCTTCTACGAGGGGCTAATCTACGAGTACAACCATTCTCCGCACAGCAACACCGCCTACTGGGGTGGACGTACTCGCTGGGAAGTCCTTCAGGAGTCTGTGAATCCTCAGCTGGCAGAGATAGACGTCCACAAGCTGGCGACTCTCATCGGAGAGCACCGCTCAACGTCCGTCCGCCGTGGGCACATCAAAGCCAACTACCGCAGCTTCGCCCTCTCTCCCGAGGGCATCAGTAAGCTGAAGGACCGCAACGGAAAGGTCGATGCTTACTGGTGGGAGCAGGAAGAGGGTGAGATGAACGAGGTCTACATCTACGAAGGTGGGCGCTTCATCGAGACCGCCTGCGAAATACAGCGCATCAACGAAGCTAAGGCCGAGCAGACCGACGAAGACCGCCACCAGCTACACATGCAGCTGCAGCGCGTGAAAGCCTTCGACGCACACATCGCTGAGCGTCTTCCCGGCAAGGCGCGCCTCCTCAAGGAAGAGACGCACAAGACGCTCACCGAACTCAAGCCTGTCGAGGTAGTCACGATGAAGCGTGGCGACGATGGCGAGCTGCTCGACAGCGACTACCTGCAGAGCAGCCCAGAAGAAGCCCGCATGCGCGCTATGGCAGACTTATAACAGCATACGAATACTAATCAAACGACACTCAAATGAAGAAGTATGACAACACGACCATCTACACGATGGATGAGCTTGTAGACCTCCTCGGAGGCGACAAGTACAACGAACTTAACCGCTACGATGAATTCGGGCTGGCGGTATGCTACCCCGACGTATGTGGGCTCCAGATTGTCTTCCGCGAAGACCGATTCTCAGAAAACGCACTAAATGCAGTACGCCATGCAACTAAGTAACGAAATCAAAGAACGCACGCTCACGGCGATCCTCGCCGACAGAGCGAACTACCCCAGCGACAGCAAGCACGCTACGGCTATCGGGATCTCCTCGAGCGTCTACTCTACGATCAAGAAGGGGAAGCTCGACAAGCAGCTGAGCGACTCAGCGTGGCTCAGCCTTGCACGCCGCCTCAACGTACCTCTGCGTGGTGAGATCGAGTGGAAGGTGGCGAAGACCGACACCTACTCCTACATCACCAGCCAGCTGGAAGCCTGCCAGGAGCGCAGCCTTAGCGCCCTCCTCTGCGACATCCCTAATATCGGGAAGACCTTCAGCGCTCGCCACTATGCCCGCACGCACAAGCACGTCGTATATATCGACTGCTCGCAGACGAAGACGAAGGTCCGCCTGGTCCGCTCCATCGCTATCGGCTTTGGCTTGGATGCTAAGGGGCGCTACGAAGAGGTCTATGCCGACCTGGTCTACTACCTCAAGGGACTGCATCAGCCACTGATCATCCTCGATGAAGCAGGTGACCTCCAGTACGAAGCCTTTCTTGAGCTCAAGGCGCTGTGGAATGCCACAGAGCGCGCCTGCGGCTGGTATATGATGGGCGCTGACGGGCTGAGAGCGAAGATCGAGCGTAGTATCGACTGCTGCAAGGTCGGCTATACGGAGCTCTTCAGTCGCTTCGGTGATGCCTACAGGAAGGTCACCCCACAGGATGGTGAGGAACGTAAGAGCTTCCTCCTGAAGCAGGCGGTAGAGGTCGCCAAGCTCAACGCCCCCGAGGGGGTCGATGCCGTCAGTCTCGCCCGAAAGTCGGGCGGGCTCAGAAAGGTCTACACGGAGATCGAGAAGCTGAAACTGCAAGCGGGGGCGTAAGATGGCACGAGCATACTCCGCCAGCGAGGTGCTGGCAAAGAAAGTCCCTTCGATCCCCTTCGAGGGGCGCTGGAGGGAAGCCTTCGGCGAGCCTGGAAGGGCGGGGGTGTGGCTCATCTGGGGACAATCGGCAAACGGAAAGAGCTCCTTTGCGATGCAGCTCGCTCGAGAACTCTGCAAGTACGGCAAGGTCGCCTACAACTCCCTTGAGGAGTCTATCGGGCTCTCCTTTCAAGAGAATATGGAGCGGTGCCAGATGGGCGATGTCGACGGGCGCTTCCTAATCCTTGACCGTGAGAGTATGGAAGACCTCAACATACGCCTGAAGAAGCAGCGCAGCCCTGACTTCATTATCATCGATAGCCTCCAATACACAGGCCTCAACTACAACGACTACAAGCGCCTTAAGGAGGCGCACCCCAAGAAGCTATTCATCTTCATCTCACACGCCGACGGGGATAAGCCCTACGGCTCGACAGCTACCAAGGTGCAGTACGACGCTGATATGAAAATACTCGTGCAGGGCTACCGCGCCATCTGTAAGGGGCGATTCATACCCGAGGCTGGTAAGCACTTTTCGGTATGGCCAGAGGCAGAAGTAAAGTACTGGGGCTTAGAAACAGAAACCGAATGCGAAATCAATACTAACTAAATCAATAAGAATTATGACCTATGTAATGGTTGGCGCCCTTGTTGGGCTAGTCACTCTACTCCTCACGAATCTACTATCCGTGCATCCGCGCAGTGAGGAGATCAAAAGGCTTCAAGCGGAGAAAGACGCTCTTAAGATAGATCTCTCACGAAGCTTGCTGTTCTGCCAGCTATTGAAGTCGATGAACGAGCTGGACGACGAGACGCTGGATAAAAAGGAGGAGGAAATCAATAAGCTGCGTCAGCAGAATGAGGCACTCCATCAAGAGATCCAGGAGCAGTTGGATAATCAGACGGGAGAGGAGTAATGGCACGCACTAACTACGCTACATTCTACGCTCTCTTGAAGTCTATGCCAGGGGCCTCAAAGGAAGACCTCGTCCTGCAGTGGACGAACGGGCGTACAGCCTCCCTTAAGGAGATGAGCGAGCGCGAGTACTCGCTGATGATCCGACAGCTTCGCCAGCAGGTAGAGAACCTCGAGGAGAAGAAGAAGGCCCGCTCGGCGGTGCTAAAGCAATTCCAGCTCTATGGAATAGACACCACCGACTGGGATGCTGTTGACCGCTTTTGTTGCAACGCTCGTATCGCAGGTAAGCCCTTCCGATACCTCACTATCCCCGAGCTGAAGTCACTCCGAGTGAAGATGCTGTCGATACGTAATAAGGCGGAGTTGAAGGACTACGAACAGCGCAGGGCAGCGTTAGGTGCCGAGATGACCAAAGGACAACTACCTAACTAATGACACATGGGACGAATAGACAAGGCTGCCAAGCGTCATCTTGAGCAGTCCTACCAGCAGGATATCGAGATGTACGAGCAGGAGCGAGACGAGCTCCTCAAGCGAATACGAGCCGACACGGCGACGCCAGCTGAGCGAAGTCGCTATAACGCGCTCGGATGGAAGATCGAAGCGGTGCGACAGCGAATGGACAAGCGCTACCGCGACGGAGTAGAATCACCCATTAAAATCATACAATAAGTAAGATGGAACAACAAGAAAACAAGACGGTGGCTATCACCGAAGAGCAGCTGGCCGAGTACCAGCGTCTTAAAGAGCAAGAGCAAGCACGCGCAGAAGAGCAGCGCGCCAAGAGTGAACGCGAGGACTTCCGTCGTCTCTCCGCGCAGGCAGTATCCGAGACATTCGGAGATCTGAAGGCGGCGAGTGAAGCTCTCAAGTGTGCGAAGATGCGTGTCCTCTCCACATTCAGCTCGCTTCTGGAACTTAAAATCTCCCTCATCGGGGGGAAAGAGCAGGGGCAGCACACCTTACGAAATGAGGAGGCTAATCAGCGCATCACGATTGGGAAATATAAAAAGGTCTCCTATGACGCAACGGCAGACGCTGGTATCTCCCTCATCGAAGAGTCACTCGCGTCGATGGCTGATGGAGAGAAGTCGCAGAAGCTCGTGCGCATCATCCTCGACCTACTCTCGCGTGATGGCCGCGGTCAGCTTCAGGCGGAGAACGTCATCCAGCTTGATAAGTATGTCGAAATGGTGGCAGACCCACGCTTTGCACGAGGCGTGACCATCATTAAGGAAGCCTTCTTATCCGAGTGGACGCGTGTCTTCATCCGTGCTGAAGAGAAGGACGAGAAGGGCAAGTGGGTGAACATCCCCCTATCGATGGTCGAAGTATGACGTACACTCTCACACAGCAGCTCTCCCACGGCGAATTGTGGGAGAGCTGGGATCCCACCCGCACCGAAGATGAAAACGGATGCCATTTGCTCGCCTTAACCCCAATGGGTCTGGCTTCGCTCCGAACCATGGGCGAAGAGCGAACGTGGATAATAGAGGTTGGCTGGTCATTTCGGAAGTTCTCCGCATCCAGCGAAGAGAAAGCGATATATATAGCTACAGAGTGCTACCGCCGAACAGAGAGAGCAGTCGTAAAAGCATATATTGAGGGTCTTAAAGTTAATCTCGAGAAGATTGATGAACACGGCTCCGTATATGCGGGGGGATATATGATTCGTAAAGGCGTGGAACTTGTGGATTTACCCCGTGACCAAGAGCCGACCGAAGAGATTCAGACACGAGATGTCTATGTCCTTAGCCTAAGAGGTAGTGAGTTGGGGAAAAACACTGACTACCATGTGTGGGAAGATGAGATCACTTCAGCCTTCCAGTACGAGTTGCTGAAGGCTCTTAACCTAGTATAAGAAAAGTATGAATAAATGGTATTTGTGTACCGTCGCCTATGAACGTCAGGGCGACGAGATGGGACTTAGAAAGGTCTCTGAAAGTTATCTAGTGGATGCCCTCTCCTTCACGGAGGCTGAGGAGCGTATCATCAAGGAGGTAACACCCTTCGTTTCGTGCGGGGTGCTCGAAGTGGTGAACATCCGCCCGATGAGATTGGCAGATATGCTGATCAGCAACAACGGTAGCAACTACTACCGCGGGAAGGTCAACTTGATCACGCTGGATGCGAGCTCGGGGCAGGAGCGTAAGACCTCCGTGGCAATGGTGGTCAGAGAGGACTCCTTACTCTCGGCAGCGACACTGCTGGAGTCTCACCTCAGCGAGAGCCTCTCCTCGTATGAGATCGTAAGCATCGCAGACCTCGGCATCCTCGATGTGTATCAGTATGTCGCACCTAAAGAGATGGACGTATGATTATAGCTGTTGACTTCGACGGCACACTCTGTGAGAGTGCCTACCCCAATATCGGGGGTGTGATGCCAGGGGCGAAAAAGAGCCTCGAAGAGCTCCGCGAGAAGGGGCACTACATCATCATCTGGACTTGCAGAACAGGAGAGCTGCTTGTCAACGCGATCAACTGGCTCCTGGAGGAGGGCATACCATTTGACCGAGTGAATGACCACGAGCCTGAGAACCTCGCGATCTATGGCGATGGCGGGAAAAAGGTCTACGCCAATGTCTACATCGACGATAAGAACCTCGGTGGCTTCCCTGGCTGGTACGAGACGATGCGCCTGCTAAGAGCTCACCCCGACTACTAAGCAGGTCTACAACGATTGAGGGGGCGTGTGGCAACAGCTGCACGCCCCCTCAATTATTTGCTGTGAGAGGTATATTGGAGGTATCTTTGTGGTAGATAATCCCCACCACATCAGTAATATGCCCAAGGGTCGAAGTAAAGAGCTCATAGAGCGCCGAAATCGTGACCTCTATAAGGACTACCGTCACCTTATGGATGTGAAGAAGCTGCGCTACTCGGCAATCATCACCATGCTCTCCGAGAAGTATTACATCTCGGAGTTCACGGTGCTTGATGTGCTGCGCTCATGCATCCGAGAGGAGGATGAGCCTAAGGAGTGCAAGAAGGAGTTTACAGGCTTTAGGGTCTCTCGATGGAAGTCTCGAGCGCAATCCTCACAGGAGAGCTTGGGGGAGTTGTTTGTCGAGTGATAACCTCTGACACCCGACACGTGTAGGTCTCCTGATAGACCTTAATGCCATGATCAAACGTGTAGAACTTGCTTTCTATTCGGACTAGCCCTGACCCCGCACTTCCCGACGGATGGAAACCCTGGAGGAGTTGATGCATGCGTGCGCGCATCTCCTCGCGCTGTTGGATGAACATCTCTGTGCCACTACCGACGTGGGTGTCCTCATAGCAGTCGATAAGTAAGCGCGCCTTGATGCGTGCTTCTCCGAACTGGCTCCCCCCTTGTATTTCACTCCAGTCGACCTGCTCTAGATCAACAAGGACTGCGGGGTATGTGAGCTCATACATGAGCTTACCTTCGTCATCTACAACCTCCAGCTGTCCATAGTCTTCGTCTACTACCATTAGCTCTGGCATACCAATAGAAATATGCTGTATGATGGGCAGAATTAAATACTCCATAGTTATTCCTTGAGTGCGTTATCGCTAACCTTGTTAATACTCTTGATGATCTCTTCGTTGATACGCTCGCGTAGCTCCTTACTCTCGCCGATGAACTGTCGCTTAGGCATACGTACCTTGATCATCAGCTTGTCGCGTGCGCCTAATGCTATGCGCTTCCACTTCTCGGCAGCCTCTCCTCCCTTGTCTCCCCCAGCGTGGTAGTACTGCGCCCAAAACCACTTGCGCATTTTGGGCGTGACAGTGGGGTTAGAGATAAGCATACCGCCCTCATTGTGTATGCGGGCATAAGGGACGGGGTTGTAAACCAGTACAGAAGCTCTACTCGGCACAGCTTCAATGCTACTCATTAAGTGGTTGCGTGCGGAGGTGAGCGTGCGGTACTGAGCTGAGGTGCTTGACCCTCCCTCTCGCTGGGCACGCTGCCATGGACGCAAGCCTCCATCGACGAAACCCGACTGTCGGAAGTTAGCCTTGTAGTGTTGCTTCGCCAGGACCGCAACCTTGCGAGGTAAGACTACATTGATCTCCTTCTCATACTCTGCGGTGAGTCGGGTAATGACTTTAAGGAGTTTAGCAGATTGCATTGTAAAAATTAATGACTATCTTTGTTTTGGATCTAGCCGTTGAGTAATCAGCGACTGGAACCCCCCTAAGGGAAGCCTCATGGCTTCCCTTTTTTAGTTTCGAAGACATGTGCCTTGCCTTTGTGGATGATGACTATGATTCTCTCCTTTGAGCTTCTCTCGAGGTAATTATTGACATAGGCTGTGACGACTTTCATGTCATAATTGGACGGTATCTCGATAGCGAAGTGCGTAGCCTGCGCCTTTGCAGCAGAGATCTTATTGTGGAGCTTCCCCTTCTGCTGTTCAGCATCAAGTATTTCGGGTTTATCCTTCATCACCTTTGCATCAAATAGTCTACCTCCAATCAAGTAGTCGGGGTTTTTCCTCTCAACAACGCCAGGCGGATGAAGAATAGCTCTTCTGCTTTTTGCGTCCTTGTCAGAGGGATCTACATATGGGAGTAGGTAAACCTTCTCACCTAGTACCTCTGTCAAGATCTTTGCTACACGTACATTTTCATCAAGCTCCGTCTTTAGATGATGCGGACTTACGTAAATCTTCCCCTCATACCCCTCAACCTCTGTGTAGGTTTCAGATAGAGGAGGCTTGGCAGAAGTCTCGTGTATCACCTTGTCTACATAAGGGCAATTATGGCAGTCCTTGACTCGATTAGAGAGGTGCTTGCGCACCCAGCCCTTAATGCCCTTGGAGGAGTAGAACGGGCACTTGGAGCAGCTCTCGGGATAGTAAGGGTGCTTATCCGTGATGAGCCCCTTATAGGCGGGGTTCCCTTCAAGTCCGCGCTGTGCCTGATGCTCTGGCTTTGCAGCCTCCTTGCGCTCTTGCGGATCGAGACGCTGCACGTCAGCATCGGTGGCGTCTAAAGAGCACTTACAGTTCCAACGATCACCTGGCCGATGCTCTTGCCAGAAGGGATCATCCACGGGGAGGATGACGGGCTTTGACCAGAACACCTGATGGCTTGACTCGGGAGATACCGATGTGGTAGGCATCCACTGCAGGTTGGGGAAGATGTCCTTATTGGCCTCGAATTCGAGCCAGTCGGCCGCCTGATGAGCGCGAATGACAGCGGTGTCGTACTCGGTGCGTAGCCACGAGCCTACCTGATGGCGAGCGATGGGCGCAACAGCCTTGCGCCACTCCTCGAAGGAGCGGAGCTTCCCGTCCTCCCCGATGAGTCGCTCCGCCATCTTTGTTCCCATTGCGTGGGTCTTGAATACGGAGAACACCTCGTTGGAGTGGCGGATGCTGCGCAAGAAGCCTTCCTCGTGGGTCGGTGGGTTTATGCTCTCGGAGAGCCCTTGCACAGCCCCAGAATTCATAATGCGCAGCACCTCCCTCCACGCTGTTGGCTCGATGTCGTTAGAGACATCAAACCCGTCGTATATCTTGTGTAGGAAGCCCTCCAGTACATCAGGGGAGAATACCGCCTCTGGTGGAGTGGAGTTGCTTATGGATGAGCAAGAGGCGCAGGGACAACCATAGTAAAGAGCGTTTATTAGAAGTCGCTGTCCGCCCCGAGAGGAGTCTCCCCTGGGGCTAAACCGAAAAAATGCGCCAGCTTGTCCTTGATTCCCTTACTCTCCTTGTCGTCTTTCGTAGGCTCTTCGGGTGGCGTTTTGTCATCCTTCGAACCCCCACCGAGGGCATCATCAAGCGCTTTGCGACGCTCCTCAAGTTCGGCCATCTGCTCGTCGAAGTCCTCGGGCTTTTTCACCCCGAGGGTCTCGTACACGTCGTCAGGGTCAAGCGGTAGGTTGAGCTGCTGCATCTTGAGGTAGATGTCCGCCTGCCGAGAGGTGTCGACCTCTTTGCGCTTGGCACTAACGAACTTGCCTCCCGTGACGTTGAAGCCGAGCGACTCAAAGATGGGGAGCATATAGTAGTTAAGGACATCAAGGACTGTGTTGCAGTCATCTTCGTTGAGCTCCTCCTCTACCGCTTTGTGCACAGTGCCGAGTGCTTGCGTGCCTGTGGATGACGCCGAGGTGGTGAGGGTGTTGCCAAGGACACGCACGGCGATCTGGTTGTCCCAGTAGTCCGTGAAGTCTTTGAAGAGCTCAGATGTGCCAGACTTGGCGTTGCTCTCAACAAATTGGAAGTTGCTCTCCGCTGGGTGAATGTACACGGCGTTGTTGCCTCGCTGACGGGCGTCAAGGAGGAGCTGTCGACGTGTCTCTTCGTCGCCAGCATTATAGGTGTACTCTTGGATAGGGATTGCGTAGAGCTCGCAGTACTTAGCCCAGTCTGCGTAGTTGTTTCTCTTGTAGAGAACCGCTACGAGGATTTGAGCTAGGGTGCCAAGGTCACGCTCACCTCCGACGAACAGCATGTTAGGGAACTCGGAGATGGGAGTCCCATTGCTGTCTGTCTGATGTCTGAGCAGGACCTGATTGACTGGGTCGTAATGCTTGCGAGGCACGGAGTAGAAGCGGATGTCCCCCTCATCATCAGTATAGAATTGTAAGAGCGAGAATCCCCAGAACTGGGCCAGGATGATTTCCTCGCGCAGCTGCTTCATCCAAGGGGACGCGAGCTGGCGGTTGATCTCTTCGTCGGGTACGCCGTCTCGAGAGAATTCAATGGGCACCTTAGTAACCCCTTTAAGGCGCTTGGCTAATACGCCAGCAAGGTGCAGGTCCATGAGCGCCGACTCATACATATCGTATAGTCGAGAGCGGAAGGAGAAGTCTACGGCCTTTGCGGAGTTGATCGCATTGATGTACTTCTGTATGTCGAAGTAGAAAAGCTCAGGGGCGCTAAGGACGATGTCAACAACCTCTCTGCTGTTGTATGATCCCTCAGAGATGCGTCGAGCAGGCTGAGATTCAGCCTTATGATACTGCTTCGTTTTCTTCCGTGCCATTGCTGTCAAGGGTGTAAGGTGTGAGATCTACTGCTTGCTTGGCTGTCCAGCACTCGGAGAGACACTGCTTGATGTGGCCAAGCGCCGATAGGATGAAATGCTTGTATTGGTTGAGCGTGGAGACCTGATAATAGTAGGCCTCATCCTCTGTGAGCCCCATCTTGATGATGGTCGGCAGATTCACTCCGTCAAAGAGCTTGGCGAAGGTGAATTCTCCGAGGAAGTTGCGCTGGTTGGTCTCGTCCAGCCATACGTGGCGTGTGACGGGGGTATCCTCCAGCGTCGTGTAGCTGAAGCCACGAAGCACCCGATCGTCGCAGAGATCGTTGTATGGGCGGTAGATGACCTCCGCCACCTCATGGAGAGATGGTCGGTGGTCAAATACTTCGGTGAGATAGGTGTACTGCTTTGGAGCTCCCTCTTCGCTGTCGATCTCCTGGAGGTCATAGGCGAGGAGGTAGCGCTCATTGAGCGGGTCGATGCAGTAGAGGAGCTTACCGCTCATATAGGGGTTGCCGCTTTGGCGATCTGTCGTTACCATTTGCTAAGGTCTGGTCTTTCGTCAAGTAAGAACTTATAGTGCTTGAGCTTGCGGAGCTCTTCGGGAGAGGAGGCTTTGATCACCTTGCCGCGGAAGATGGGGACGATAAATTGTCGTGTCCAGTCCCATTTGGTGTAAACCCCACCGTCGGCATACCTACCCCATGCCTCGTGGTTTGTTGAATACACCTCGTTGTCATTGAGGAGCTCGCCAAAGAGGTTGCGCATGGCGCATCCTACATTTTGACTCCCCCCATTCTTTCTCGTGACAATGTCCATATATCGCCCACCTACGACTTGGAGTACTGACGTCTCCAGTGCATACTCTTTGCGTTCGTATTTGCCGAGCGGGTGAATGCGACGCTCAACGCCTCCAAAGTGCCTCCACTCTCGCATCCATACAAGGGCATTGTAGTGATCACCTATGCTTGCATGATCTCTTCGCGTGGTGACAGCACCACGCACAGCATCGTGCTTGGAGTGCGCGCAGTAAACACCTTCTTTCGTGTATGTCGACAGAGAGAGAATGAACGAGCTGGGCAGCCAGATATAGCCGAAGGCGGTGGGATAAGGGCACTCCTTGTAGATGGGGTTGCGCTGCCCATCCTGCACGATGACTCCAGGGCGTTCGGAAATCTTACCTTGGAGGTTGCGCGCCGTGGTTCCTGCCATACCCGCCTCGGGTAATGAGAAAAAGCCCTTGAAGTGCGCCTCGCTCTCGGTAATTCCATCTCCCCATCCATAGATATCTCGCAGTTTGAAGTTGCCGTGATGTGCCCAGAGGAGGTTACGGAGGTCCTTGTACTCCTCATAAGAGAGCTGGTCGTACATCGAATGCAGAAGCATGAACTTGTACTGCATTTCGCCCTGCTTGCCGAGCCTCTTCCTCTCCCCAATAGTCATCTCGGGGAGGCTTTCGCCCTCTTGCCAGTGCATTGGAACAGCTGATATAAAGGCCTCCTTATGCTCTTGCCAGTGGGGCTCCCAATCGGCAGGGTTGGATGAGTTCGTCAGCCATATTTCCATCTCCGAGTCGATGAATTCGGTGAGGACAGAGGTGTAGAGGTAGGCTGCGCCGTGAGGGATGCTTGCGACGTAGTCCAACACAAAGAGCGGGTACTCGTTGTTGGAGAGTCGGATGACCTTAAGGATCTTACCATCGGCATCTGTGAAAACCGCTGAGATCATGCATCCTCGCTCCCACCTAAATCGATCGGCATAGGGCTCTGGCTGGAAATATCCTTGGTGCTTGACTTCGTCTTTGGGGTCGTCGGAGTTGCTGTATCCGTTGTTACACAGGGGGAATTTCACCCGCTTATACCCCTTGACAGGCACCTTGATGTACGAGTAGAGGTTGCAGGCATTCTCGTTGGTGTAGCCCGCGCGGTACTTGTAGATGCACTCAGAGATGTTCTTGCCTTCCGACCCCTTAGGACAGCGGATATAGTGCTGTAGCACGGGCTTCAGCTTGCTCTCAATCGCTTTCAGGTCATAGAGCTTCCCTTCTGGACGGCGAGGCTCGTCGAGGAGCGAACTATACACCTGGTAGTCGGTGCACGTGTCCCCATCGTGTATGCCTTTGTACCAGTAGTGTGGCTCGTTTACCCAAATTCCACCCTCTTCGGCGTCGGCTAGGTTGGTCGGCGTAGAAAGATCTCTCGTGAGCCCATCAGCGTAGTAGCCGAAGTGGTCATCCCTGAGCGGATAGACCACCATCTCTCCGCGCTTCTCTTCTCTACCGCGCCATCGGTGGCGAGCTTTGAAGATGCGCAGGAGGTGTCCAGACGGCGCGTAGGGCTTGTTAAAGCCGAACCCCGTCTGATTGTCGTGGTTGAACCAGCGGTCAGTGGCCAGCACCTCCTGCGTGAAGCCCTGCTTATCCACCGTGCGGTTGACGTACCCTACGATGGTGTACTCGGGTTGTCGGATGCTGAGCTCGGGGAAGTGAGCCGCGAGCTTGTCGTACTCAACATCTGAGATGAATTGCGTTAGGCGGTACGTTCCTACGAGCGCGCAGGTCGTGGTGAGGGAGCCCGAAGCGGAGATCCCCCCCTTGCTGAGGAAGCGGTTGAGCCAGGCAACGTCACCCGTGCGATCGATGCCGACGATACGCAGGTGCGTCACAGCGGTGAGCTGCTCTAGGAGAGCCTCCCAATCAATCTGTGGGCATCCCTCATGCCAAAGTCGCGTGACTGCCCCAGAGTTTAGACCTACGATCCCCTCGGTAGTGAGCTTGGGTAGGTAGCGTAGGCGAAGCGTTGTGAGCGTCTCGGGTAGGCGAAGCTCTGTGATAGGTGCTCCATTGGCCAGCACGATATCCGTAAGGACAGTATTCGACGCATCGAGCCTCTTGAGGCGAGGGTTCCCCGTCAGGTCAAGCGAGCGGAGGGAGGGCGAGCGAAGCCCCGCCACACTCAGCTCTTCGAGCACACGACACGCACCTACGGTGACGGCCGTGAGGGTCGTCTGACCTGTCGCACATGAGACGTTGAGCTTCGATAGGCGGTAGCACTTGTCGAAGTTCGCCGTGCCAACGATGTAGGCGCTCGCGTCTGAGAGGTCAAGCTCCGCCATACGACTCGCCCCGTAGATGTTCTGCGGGTCGTTGACGATGAGGTCGATATCCAGCTCCAGGGAGACCTTCGAGCCCGCTGCATCCGCTCTCACCCCTGAGACGTGGGGAGCCTTAGAGGTGTAGCCGTAGCCAAAGTAGTAGCGCTCGCTGGCGGTGATGTTGATGCGCTTTCTGTCATTCGAGAACTGGTGAGCGAAGTAGAGGCGCAGGGCATCGGCTCGGTAGGTACCTGCCAGGTGCTGGGCGTCGAGCAGGGCGAAGCGGTCATTGATCATCGCCGTGCGGTGAGCATAGCGCGAGCCCTGCAGACAGTAGAGGTAGTCGATGCCACTCGCCGTATAGGGCTGGAGGTACTTATACTCCCCATCCTTATTGTAGGCTCGCTCGGACCAGTTCGCCATGAACTTGCCGTTGAGCATCTCCAGTACTCGCTCCTTACTCATAGTAGCGCGGATCTTCTGCGCCGTCTCGTGGAGCTTGTCGGGGAGTGCCTCTCTGACGAGCTGCCAAAGGAGGGAGTCATGGCCAGCATAGGCGTAAGAGCCGATTGTCTCATCGAAGGTGGTCTCATCGATGGTATAGTCGTAGACGACCTTACCATCGTTGCGCACACCGAGGACCGTATCGTTGTCGTAGGGGAGGAAGTACCAGTGCAAGCCGTCCCACGTGGCGAGCATCATGTTCTTGGCGCGCTGGTCCACCATCATAAAGTACTCGGTGAGGACGTACCACCCCGTGAGGCTATCCACATCGAAGTAGTCGGCCACCTCACGCTTAAACTTGGTGGGGTTGCCCTTGCAGTTGATGATCCACTTCCACAGGCGACGCACAGCGGTCTTCTGCGCCTCGCTGGCGGTATCCCATTCCACGCCGTCAGGGTGACGGAATTCGAGCGCAGTCTTAAAGCTCGCCATGTTGTCGGTGGTGAACAGGGCAAGGGGCTCGGAGTTGTTAAGGAACTCCAGGCACATGCACTTCTCATCCTTGATGAAGCCGAAGACCTCCTCACTGCCACTCTTGTCGTTGTTGAAGTTGTACTTGCCCAGGTAGGTGTTGTGGCCAGACCCATCGATGTCAAAGAAGGCATCCATCGGGAAGCCGTCGATAGCTATTCGAACGCCCTGCGAAGCCTTCTGGGGAGGAGTTAGAATGCCTGCTCTTCGGAAGGTCTCGTCGATGAGCTTCGCCAGCCCCGTATTGTGCGTCGATGAGCTCTCGGCGAAGTCCGCCTTAATGGTGAAGATCGACACGGGGACCGCTCCAGGCGTAAAGGCATACTTAAGCTCCTGCTGCTCGATGCCGCCCACCGTGAGGGTGGTATTGTACTTCTTCTTGCGGTCGAGGTAGATGCGGTAGTTCTTTCTGGGGTAGGTCGTAGAGGATGTCCCCTGGATGCGCAGCCCCGCCCCCTTGCAGACGAAGTCGTACTGCTTGCCAAATCCGCTGTAGAAGTAGATGTCTACTGAGACCTCGAACTTTTTGGTGTTGGTCTCGTTGACCAGGGGAACATTGCCCACGATGCGCAGCACGCTCTTACCCTGACTGCGGAGCTTGTCGAGGGAGACAGCTCCGTCGTCGCCGAGGACATCGTTGCGCTCATAGAGCGTCACGACCTCAGATGCATCAGGGCGGGAAGCTATGTAGTTGCTGAGTACCTCGTCATCGGCGAGGGCACGACCATAGAGGCGCACGGCACGCAGGCGTACGTCGGCGTGCTGGCTGGTCGCGTCGATGGGCTTGGAAGCAACCTGCAGGAGGGTATCCGCCTGCCCGTAGCTCACCGCCCCTGAGCGGATGCCGTTGACGTAAATCTCCAGGAGTCGACTCCCCGACTTAGGTTGCACGACAAAGGCGATGCGATAGAACTCACCCGTGGCATACTTGGTGACTACGACCGCACCTGACGCGGTGCGCAGCTCGGCTTGCTTACCCGTGACGACGAATCCGACACCCTTGTCATCAATACAGGAGACGACCGCACCCGTCGATGAGAGGACGTTGTCGGTGCGAAGCTCCAGCTCGATCGTACCGCCAAGACCCATCGGGTCAGTGGCAAAGAAGGTCGCAGGAATAGTGATGGATGAGCCGTTGACTAGACGCAATGACGAGCCATCCCATCCGCCCGCAGCCCAGTCGAACTGACGGAAGGTGGTAGCGATACCGCTGTTTTTCCACGAGGCGGGGTTGGCCTCGGAGTTACTACGGCCAAGGGCGGAGAGGGCGAGGGTCACGCCGTCGGTGACCTCCCCTACGTTGACGTGCCCCTCACGTACGGAGATCGTGAGGTCGTAGCTTACGTCAAGACGAGTGGAGAGGCGGGCGGGTATGTCCCCAGCGACGACGCTACGTGAGGTGTAGACCTCGACCCCTCGCCCGAGGGAGAGCGATAGGGGCTCAGCCTCGCCCACCTGGAGCGATAGGTCGGCAGGTTGGCGCTGAGGGTCGTAGAGGGCGTAGCTAAAGCTATAGCTAGCAAACTGCTCAGCGTCGAGCCGAGGAGCCAGATGGTCCTCGGCAGAGAGGATGTGGCCATCGTGGCGACGTAGCATCACGCCGATGCGAGGAAGGTCCTCTGTCTTGCCGACGTAGTAGTCAAAGTAGATGCTCTCACTACGGATCTCCTTAGCTCCAATGGTGAGCTCGGCGATGAGCTGAGCTGTGTGTCGTCCCTCGTGTGCCCCCTGGAGGGGTACCTGGAAGGTGCCGTTGGTCGTGCCTGCGCGTGTGACGCTCTGCACGCTGTAGCTCACCCCATCGATGTAGAGGGTGATGGTCTTGTTGCCAACCCCAGTGACAGCATAGGGGATAGCCAGGATGTCCGTTGTAGCGTAGCCTGGTAGTCCAGAGGAGAGGGAGTAGCTTGAGTTAAGCGCAAGAGCGTAGACGGCTACAGAGGTGGCGATCGTGCGCTTCTGCGTCTTCCCCTCGGCGTTGGTAGCCGTGGCGAGTATCTGCACGTCGACCGTCCCCGCCGTGGTGAGGTAGGGAGTAAGGTCAAGAGTGTACGTCCCTGCCGATACGTCGGGGATAATCTGCTCCAGGAGCTGCGTTGCTCCTCGACGGATGGTCAGGCGGATAGTCGCCTGCACGCCCGTAGGCGCCTCGTCGTTGTCTGCCGACACATGTCGGTAGGTGTAGGTCAGCTGTGCGGTGTCGCCAGCCTTGACGGCCGACTGCGACACCGAGGAGGTGAGGATGATGCGAGTGGTCTGCTGGTCACCTCCTCCGCCGCCCTTCCCTCCTGCGGGAAGGTCCACAGAGGCTACCTCGCCCCCCTGCTTGTTGGTGAGCTTGAGCGTGACGGTCTGCTCGTCATCGGAGAGCTGAGCGTCCATCCCTGCAATGGTGGCACGCTCTACCTCATTGAGCTTTGCCGTGACTGCAGCGTTAGATACGGCGTTGGTACTCTCCGCGCTGAGGGTGTCGTCGACGGCTACCTCGTCGATGGAGATAGCCACGTTGCCCGAATCGTCAGGGAGCGACTTGACCCCATTGAGCGTCACGCTCTGAACCGTGCCACTCTTGGTCTCGATGTTGACGATGCCCGAGTCGTCAGGAGCGACAGTGCTGCCGTTGACTGCCACCCCCTGCACTGGTGCTTTGGGGATGGTGAGGTCAACGTTACCACGAGAGTCGGGAGGGAGGTTCGTACCGCCCACGGAGATGCTCTGTACGGGGGCTTGAGGCACATGGATAGGCTTATAGTTGCCATCACCAGCGAGGTAGTGATCCTCGCCAGCGTCGGTCTTGATGAGATCTACCTTCGCCTTATCTTCATCCGAGTAGGGGTTACTAAGGTGCACCTGCAGATGTGCAACTTCCGTGTAGCCCGCCCCTGTGTACACGTAGATACGCCCGTTGTCCGCTGCCGTAGGGTGGGCATCGTCATAAACGGCAACGAGGTTGCCACGGCGCAGGGGCTTGTCGTCGTCGCCAGTGGGAGTCGTGTCGGCCTTCATCGCCGAGATGGAGGTGTACACCTTGCGTACACCGAGTGCTCCACCCTCGCGCTCTACCTCGGCGACATGGGCGGCGACATCACGGATGAGGTATCCGAGCTCTTCGGGCGTGATTGAGCCTGCTTCCGTCTTAGCAGCGAGCGCCTCGGCGCGTTTGATGAGGGTTATTGTAGTCCGTTCCATGATTTGTCTATATCGAGGTGGCGAATAATTGTGAAGCGGATTTTATGATCTCCTGCCGAACTGGTTATACGTGCGCCATTCGGCCCGATAAGGTACACCTTGCCTTTGTGGATGACGAGACGCGTGCCAATAGGGAGATTATGATCTCCGTACACGGTCGCTCCGCCATCGTACGCGAGAAGGTCTTCTCCCTGATATAGACCCGAATCTCTTATAATCCCGATGTACTCCTCCTTGCTGTCAAAGGTGCCACGTATTTGGCCTTGGATAATACGGGTGTTCGCTGTCTCTATATTGAGCACGTAGTAATATCCAATCCAGCTAGTAGCAAAGGACCCTTCCTTTTCATAGATGAAGTTTACGCCCTGAGTAAGTGGGAGAGAGAGACCTACTCTGCGTTGCATCTTCGCGTAGTGCTGGTGGGAAGACTTCCCGTCAGTGACGATCACCTTGGTGGTCTTCCTGGTGGGGTGGCTGCTGCCATCGGCAAACTCTTGAGCGTTCCCCTCTTCTTCCACGATAGCAGCATAGTAGTCGGTGTCGAGATTGTAGGGCATGCTGCCTTTGGGGAGGAATCCAACCTTGCCTCGTGCTATGACTATCGAGTCTTCCCATCGTAGTGTTCGTCTGCCGTTGGGGTCAGAGTAGTATACCTTCCCGTACACCCCGTCGGGGAGAATTGAGGCAAAGGCCTGGATTGAGGTGAGCGCAGACTCCTGGAGGGTCTTGATATCATCGAGGGATATGGGCTGGCCACCCTCACTAAATAGGATTTCATTCATAGTCGTAAAACTCAATTTTATATGTTCTGCCTGCAGGCTTGTAGTAGGTGATTAGCCGTCGTATCTCCTCCTCCTCGCCTCGGAGGAACGAGGGCACATGAACAATGAAGTCGGCGCTATGCTTCCCCTCGTTTTTGTAGCCAAGGAATAGTGGATCTTGTGGCTCTTTGGGAAGTCTTAGATGCACGGGCGTTCGTCCCTCAGATGTGAAGTAGAGGTAGAGCTGCTTATCATCAGTGTCGGTGATGTAGATCGTGCCACGTGATAGCTGATACTTATTGTTGAGTGCGGCCTCAAGGGAATAGGTCTGCCCCGTCGTGTTGATACGCCGATGTACGTCTCCACGGAATCGGCTGAACCTATCGAGTAGTCTCCTGAGTGGAGTGAGAATTGCCCGTAGGATAGCGAGGAGGACCTTTGAACGGAGGATAGGAGGGAGCATATCCGATGCGAACTTGATTGGATCGAACTTATACCACATAGCGAAGCGTTGAGTTGAGGTCGTCAGAGATTATTGAACCGCTGAATGCGGTGTAGTTATTGCCGTCAATGCTCTTGTATGTGCCGGAGTCTGGGCGTGCAGAGCAGTCACCGAGGATGACATCGGTGACCCCCTCTACGGCTTGGATGGCATCGACGAGCTTCGTCTTGTTGAATGTGCCACCGAAGGTGATGCCTCTGAGGTAAGCGTTGATCGCATCTTCTACAGGTCGCGCACCGTCTCGATAGCGTACCCCCTGAGGGGAGATGATCATCGGATCAACATAGATGGTCGCTGATATGGAGATGTAGTCCGATTGGGCGGTGCGAACGGAGATGACAACGCCTGCTGGCTTGATTGTTCGGATATAGGCTTCGAACGCTGTTAGGATATCTTCCGAGAGTGCTTCTGGGCGTCCGCCCTTTTCTCCTGACACGAGGATTTGTATGCTCCCGCCACGGTCGCGTACTGCGGCGTACTTGACCACCCTACGCTCCTCGTCTACCTTGTCATAGTGGTACTGCATCGTCGACTCGTCAAGGGTGAGCTTGTCGCCATGTTGGTAAGCCAGCGCCTTATGATAGTACCAAGGCACTGTGGCCACGATAGCACGCTCAAGCGTACGCTCAACGTCATCGCGGTGCCCGTCGAAGATGCGCTCCACGACATGGTGCGCAGCTGCTACGATAAAAAAGAGGATATTCTCCAGGCTGACCAGCGAAAAGGCAGATCGGAAGGTGTCCCCCTCCTTGAGCTGGTACTTCTCGCGGATGACTGGATCAGCCATGAACGCATCGGTCATCTCTCGCTTGATTTCGTCTACGGTTCTTGCCATATCTATAGTCGTGTAGGTCTTGGTCGGTCACTGTCGATGATAAAGCGAGCGTTTTGCCGTGCGTCCTCTTGTGGGAGGCGAGGAGCTCCGCCAATGGTGATGTCTCCCGCGGCGACCATCTTGAGCCACTCCATTGCTCTTTCGTATCGGTCCTTGCGGATGCCCGACATCTTGTAGGGGTTATGGATGGTGAAGAGGTGGTAGAGTGTGATGTCGATTGCGTACATGAGGATGAGCGCGTGTCTGTCTTTCCCTCTTGCGCTGAAGATGGCAGCTACGTCGTATGCCTTGTTTAGATACCCCTGCATCTCTCCAACAGCTCTATCCTCGCAGGTCTCGATGATCTCGGGGTCGTAGGATGGGTTGGCGACACCTGGCTGCGTCTCCTTTCGTACAAGCGCCCCTAAAATCTCCTTATGGATAGAGGAGTCGTAATCGGTGAGGTCAATGAAGTTGTCCATATCTCTATAGTCTATACTTGTTGTCATGTCGAAGGTCTTCGACGGGGATTGTGATTGTTGGCTCAAAAGCTCGCAACTTGTCGTCAAGAGCTCGGATGCCGCCTTCAATAGAGTCAGGTCCGTCCGCAGGGTAAGGCAGTGAAAGGTCGAAGAGCGTGAATTGCTCGCGCAGCTCAAGCATCATCGGATTGTCCTTTTCTTCTTCATTGAAGACCCAGCGCGCCTCTCTGTCGATCGGCTCAAGGCGTGATTCAATACGTGCCGCCTTGTCGGTCTTCTTCTTCTCGTCCGCTCGGATATGTAGGCTCATCTTTCGTCTCTTGTTCGCTTCGGCGAGGAGGGGACGGAAGACTTGCTGGAAGAAGGGGTCCTGGAGCTTGTTGTTCTCTATGTAGTGGTAGACGGGGCAAGCGCCACCTACGTACTGCTCGAGCTGGAAGTACCAGTCGATGAACGTGGCGTTGGTCTCGTGGGCGAGGAAGCCCTTAATGATGTAGTAGCGCTCCTTGTACTTCCCAAGAAGCCACAGGGACTTCGTTGAGCTCTTCTTGCTTCGGCTATCTGAGTAGGCAGGGTCCCCGTACGTGACTAGGAACTGAAACTTATGGAGCGGCGGGACCTTCCCCCATGGGAGGAGCTTGAAGAACTCCCCCTCTTCGAGAGGATTGTTGAAGTACTCCGCTTGTGCAGCGCGCTTGCTAATCTTGGAGAGCGTGCGGTTGATATGCTCCTCGCTATTTTTCTCGGGCCATGTGCTCCTGCCGTTTTTGTCTCGGATATTGACAACGTCCCAGCTGTTGGCCAGCTTGCCTGCACGTACGATGCAGCAGTCTTTGGCGATGATGTTACCGCACCAGACCACCAGTAGAGGCTCGGAGATGGATCGTGTACCATAGAGCGCTTGCTCCCACCATTCCCACTTTTTCTTCAGCACCTCGGGGTTTTTGCAGTCGGCATCGGTGTCAAAGTCATCGGTGTAGATGACATCGGGTCGGATGTACTCATTGCGGAGACCACGAGGAGCCGACCCCGACCCGATGGCGAGGAACTTAGCGCCACAGCGGGCGGTGAACTCGCCTGCCGTCCATGCTCCCAGCGTCTGCTGATCTCCGTAGAGCTGACGGAGACGACTGTTGCTCTCGAGGTTGATCTTAAGAGGGGTGAGTAGGCGTATCGCAGCGTCCTCCGTGGCGGAGGCGCAGACGACGAAGCGCTTGCACCCTGTAAGTACTAGGTAGAGGAGGACGAACATTACCGTCGTGCTCTTGGCTAGCTCACGAGACCAGGAAAGCACCTCGTACCACTCATCGTGCTCGATGAGGCGAAGTATGGCGCTGATGTGGAACTTGGAGAAGGGGTACTTGGCGTATTTGGGGAAGCAATGCTGTATCCAGCGGATGGGGTCTTCCTCCAGGTCTCGACGTAGCTTGTCGACCTCCGCCTGAGAGAGGGAGGTGTCGGTAAACACGTCGTTCAGCATCGAGCGGTGGTACTCCGACCACTGCGATAAGGCTCTCTTTTCCTCGAGTTTCATCGTTTCGCCCCTCCCGTGACGTCTTGGATATAAGCGTTAAAGAGGTTGCTGAGCTCCTTGGCCCGCTCGGGATCAGAGGAGCGCATCCAGCTTGTCATAGCCATGGCCACGGAAACGAGGTCCTCAATGCCTACGTCTTTTTCGAGCTTGGCGATGGCCGTGGCGAGCTTGTTGAGCGAGTCCGCTTCGGCGGGTGTTGCCCATCGCTCGGCAATAGGACGAGCAAGGATCGCCTCGTTGATGTTGGCAATCTGCTGGCGTAGCTGACGGATCTGCTCGGCAGGCGAGACTGAGGTCGCTGCCTTAAGCTCCTGCCAGTGATGCTCCCTAGACCAGCGAATAATGGTCTGGCGGGTGACACCGATGATCGAGGCCACCTCCTCCTGGGTGTAGTTACTGTCGACGTAGAGACGTTGCGCCATCTCTCGCTTAGCTGTCTTATTAGTGGAGTCTATCTGCTTTGCCATTACTACATACCTACGGGTGATTTACTAAGGCAAAGTTCGCTCCGAAAACACCCTCTTTGCAAATCCAATTTTACCGATTATCATTCGCTGGTAGTGTCACACTATCAGATAGTTGCGTGTGTAAAATTGGATTTGCAAAGAGGGTGTTTGCGCTTATAAATTTGCTCTCAGAAATTATAATCGCATGGCACAGATAAGACGATTTTTTGACGTGATTCCCTCAGGGGGAGGTGAGGCAACTATCCTCCTCTATGGAGAGGTAGGAGACTGGTCAGAGGTCTCCGCCCGAGATGTCGTCACGCGCCTCCTTGAGCTTACGCGCACCTATGATAAGATCGACATCCGTATCAATAGCGGAGGTGGCGAGGTCTATTGTGGGTTGGCTATTTATGAGGCGCTTCGAAATAGCGCAGCTAACCTCACTATATATGTTGATGGTATCGCTGCATCGATGGCGGCTATCATCGCGCTTTGTGGGAAGCCTCTCTATATGTCGCCCTATGCACGCCTGATGCTGCACAATGTAAGTGGGGGGTCATGGGGGAATAGCAAGGAGCTCCGCCGAGTAGCCGAGGAGATGGAACAGCTTCAGGGGACGCTTGCAAAGATGATCGCAGGGCGCCTGGGTAAGACGCCCGAGGAGATTGAGGCGACCTACTTTGATGGGGAGGATCATTGGCTCACCGCTCAGGAGTGCCTCTCTATGGGGCTCATCGACGGCATCTATTCGATGGACGAGGATGATGCACCCCCTCTCTCTGAAAAGTCCACACAAGAAGAAATTCAAACGTATTTCCAAAACCGCCTGGAAAACCAGGCAATAAATAATGATGACATGGCACTAATCGATGAACTTCGCAAGTCCTGCCCTTTTATCACCGCCTCAATGGGCGAGGGTGAAGTGGTAAGAGAGGTGGCTCGCCTCTCCAATCAGCTCCGATCCTATGAAGATGAGAATGGAAAGCTGAAGGCACAAGTCGCCTCAATGGAGGCAGAGCGCAATAAGAGCATTCTTGATGCAGCTGTTGAGGCGGGTAAGATCACCCAGGAGCAGCGTGCGCACTATGAGGCTCTCCTCTCGTCAGCTCCCGAGGAAACGAAGGCGCTGCTCAACTCTCTCCCCCCGCAGAAGCCTAAGAATAAGCTGCCACGAGTAGAGGACCATCTCGCTCCAGAATCTACGCCTACGAGTAAGTTCGCTGGGAAGAGTTGGGATGAGCTCGACCGTGCAGGTCTGCTCGCAGACTTCAAGGCTACTAACTATGAGGGCTTCAAGGCACTCTTCCAGGCGGAGTTCGGCGTCCCCTATAAGGAGTAGCTGCTCTACCCAATTAACCAACAACCAATAACTATTAAGATTTATGGCACTACAGACACAGGTGTGGCTGAAAACGCTGCAGGAGAACTTCTTCCCCGACGACTCCTTTGTCGCCAAGTCGGAGAACGACTCCCAGTACGTCGAGAACAAAACGGTGCACGTCCCCAATGCGGGTAAGCCCTCGGGGGTGAAGGTCAACCGCCGCTCCCTTCCTGCTCAAATTCAGGAGCGAACAGACAACGAGCTTACCTACGACATCGATGAGCTCACGACGGATCCTATCCGTATCTCCCATGCGGATAGTGTAGAGCTCTCCTACGACAAGCGATCTTCTATCCTGAAGAACGACAAGGAAGAGCTCCAGAGAATTGCCTCCGAGCTCATCCTTCGCAGTTGGGCAAAGGGTGCAGATGCTACGCACCCCATCCTGACTGACGGCGGTGAGCGTGATGCCCACACCGAGCAGGGTACGGGTAAGCGTAAGAAGATGACGGCAAGCGTCGTACATCAGGTGGCCATGCGCATGGACAAGCAGAACCTGCCGAAAACAGGGCGCTACCTCATTCTAGATACAGACATGTACGGTGACCTTCTGGATAGCCTCACCGAGGCTGGTCGCTTCGCATTCCTCGCATCGGCGAATGTGGCCAAGGGCACCGTCGGTCAGCTGTATGGCATCGACATCTTCTCTCGCAGTGAGGCACTTCGCCTCAAGGCAAATGGCGAGATCATTGCCGAAACTAACGGTGGTGAAGCCACCGAGGTAGCAGCTGGCTTCGCTTGGCAGTCGGGCTGTGTTTCCCACGCCTTCGGTGAAGCGAAGATGTTCAGCTCGCTCGATGACCCCACGTACTACTCTGATATCTACTCCTTCCTGATGCGCGTTGGCGGTAGCCACCGACGCTACGATAAGAAGGGTGTCTTCCTTGTCGCGGAGGGTAACGTCTAACAGCAACGATCATGGCACAGTTACCACGAGTTAAAATCACCTTTGCCGAGGGCAACCTCGGCAAGGTTGGCGACTCACCTGATGGGCTCCTCGCTCTCATGGTCGCCTCTACCTCAGTCGGCTCAACTTACGAGCTCGGCAAGCCCTATTCCATCCGATCGGTTGGAGACCTGAAGGGCCTTAAGGTCACAGAAAAGAACAACGCAGTGCTCTATAAGCATGTGCGAGAGTTCTACTCTGAGGCTGGTGAAGGTGCGGAGGTCATCATTTACGGCGTCGAGAAGACGAAGACGATGACCGAGCTCTGTACGAAGGGGGACACCGAAGAAGATGCTGGTGAGCTCCGTAAGCTCATCACCCTGTGTAAGGGCCGACTACGCGCAGCGGGCATCGCCCTGGATGCGCAGGATGAGCCTGAGGCAGCAGAGGGGATCGTCGCCGATGTGCTCTCGGCTATCCCTAAGGCTCAAGAGACCGCAGTGTATGCAACCGAAGCGCTCTATGCACCACTCTTCGTCATCCTTGAAGGCCGTGGCTTCAAACGTCAGGGGCTTAAGGACCTTGGCGAGCTCGCTTGCAACAGAGTCGGAGTCTTCGTTGGTGACACCCAGCCTGATGGTAAGGGTGCTGCTGTTGGTCTCCTGGCTGGTCGCATTGCGGCAAGTGCAGTGCAGCGTAACGTAGGTCGCGTTCGTGATGGTAAGATCGCCGCCGATGCAATCTATCTGAGCGGTCAGCCCATCGAGCAGCAGACAGGTGCTGTCGCCGACCTCTACACTAAGGGGTATATCTGCCCTCGTCAGTATGTCGGCCGCGCAGGCTTCTACTTCTGCGACGATCGTCTGGCGACGAGCGAGTCTGACGACTATGCTCATGTCACTGCACGCCGAACGATCGACAAGGCCTACCGCATCGCCTACGACACCCTCCTCTCTTTCCTACTTGACGAGCTTGAGCTCGAGGCTGACGGCACGCTCCACCCTGCAACCGTGCGTAGCTGGGAGCAGGAAATTACGGCGGCTGTCGACCGAGCTATGACTGCCAAGGGGGAACTCTCTGCCGATGAGTCTACGGGTAGCGCTTGTCGCTTTGAGATCCTGCCTACCAATGTCCTTGCGACGTCGGAGGTGCGAGCAAAGCTCTCGGTGCGCCCCTTTGGCTATGCCCGCTACATCGATGTAGAGCTTGGCTTCACTGCCGTAACATCTAAGTAATCCTATCCAATGAACATCTACAACGGACGCGAGTACGAGTGGATGACCATTACCCTGCTCCTCGGCGGTCGTCGTGTCACTGGTCTCCGTGGCATTGAGTACACCGCCGAGCAGGAGCAGGAACCCATCTACGGGGCTGGCTGCCAGCCAATGGCTGTCCAGCGTGGTAACATCAAGTACTCTGGGACAATCACCCTAACTGGTAGCGAGTTTCACCTCCTGCAGAAGGCTTGTGGTGGAAGTATCCTCGGAGCTTCGACAACCATCGTGGTGTGCTACGGTGACCCCTCTCAGGGCGATGTCATCCACACCGACACGCTTGTCGGCTGCACCTTTAGCAAGGAGGAGGACAAGTGGAAACAGGGGGATAAGTTCGCTGAATATACCCTCCCCTTCACCTTCCTGCGCAAGCAGAGTGCATAGCTCTTCGAACGCTTTTTAATCTGTATAAGAATGGAATTCAAACCCGAACAAATCGAATCGTGGAAGAAGCAGCATGGCAAGGATGCCATCTTCCTCATCGTCGTAGAGGATAAGAGCTGCGCTATCCGTAAGCCTACCCGCCAGGAGTTCAGCTTTGTCTCTGGCATCAAGGATCCCATCCAACTGTCGGAAACGCTCTTCAAGCAACTCTGGCTGGACGGAGACAAGGAGATCCTTGAGGATGACGACTACTTCCTGCCTGCTATTGGCAAGCTGGATGAAGTCCTCAAGCAGAAGGAGGCCGAGGTAAAAAAGCTCTAAGGGAGGCGGAGGCTATCTCCTCCTCCGAAGAGCGACAGGTCTCCTGGGAGAGCTTCCTCTTCTTCGATACCTACATCCGCTACTACTTACACCTAAACCCCGATACGCTGCCCGATAATCAATGGGCAGCCACAATCAACTATCTCAACGAGCTGCGAAAGCTCGAAGCCCAAGGCAATGGATAAGCAGCTAAAATTCTTCATCAACCTCCAAGCCAGGCAGGAGAATGTCTGGTCGACGGCTCGAGGAGTTATTAGCGCTCTCGATACTATCGAGAGTAAAGCTAAGCATGTTGGCGCGTCCATCAGCAAGGCTTTCAGCTTTTCCAACCTGGGTAGCCAGCTTAGTAGCATCCCTGGCTTTGCACTGCTAACCAACCCTTACGCCCTCATCGGCGGAGGGCTGGCGGCAGTATCAAAGATAGGGATGCAGGCAGAGCAGACGAGTATTGCGTTTCAGACGCTTGTCGGCAATGGAGAGCGAGCAAATCAGATGCTCGGGGAAATCGCTGAGTTCGCTGACCGAACGCCTTTTGACCGAATGCAACTCACAGAAGGGGCAAAACAGATGCTCTCTTTTGGGATTGAAGCAGACAAGGTGACGGGGTATATGCGTCAGCTTGCGGATATCTCGGGGGGTGATGCCCAAAAGTTCTCCACGTTGTCGCTTGTCTTTGGCCAGGTGAATGCAGCAGGCAAGCTCATGGGGCAAGACCTTATGCAGTTCGTTGGTGCTGGTTTCAACCCGCTTAAGGAGCTCTCTAAGATGACTGGTGAGAGCTTCGAATCCCTCCAGGAGAAGATGAGTAAGGGTCAGATCACTGCGAAAAATGTAGCACAGGCAATCGCTCATGCGACGGGTGAAGGCGGGCAATTCCATGGCATGATGGATGCGTTAGGGTCATCTGGAGCTGGAGCATGGAACACCATGATGGGAGCTATACAGAGTGGAGCGGTAAGTATCTACGAGCAGGTCAAGCCCTACCTCTTAGACCTCTTCGAGATCGTAGGGAAGTATGTGCCTAAGATCTTCGCGGTCATTGGCGGAGTCATCAATGCTGTTGTCGGGACAGTGCGATTCTTCGAGCGTTGGAAGACGACAATCCTTATCATCACAGGGATCATAGTCTCACTCACCATCGCTGTCAAGCTACAGCGGATCGCACAGTATGGGCTTGCCGCCGCATCGCTTATTGCCAAGGGTGCTATGACGGCGCTCGCAGGCGCACAAGCTGCCCTCAACGCCGTACAGGCAATGAGTCCACTAGGGATGATTGTCCTCACAATCGGGGTGCTCATCACGGTGGTTGTTGCCTGTTGGAATAAGTTCGCAGGGTTTCGTGCCTTTATCCTCACGATGTGGGACACGATTAAGGGCTTCGGCAGTATCATCAAAGAGTACGTGACCAATCGTATCAACGAGCTGCTCGATGCTGTGGGCAACGTCGGTAAGGCGATCAAGTTGCTTTTTGAGGGGGACTTCTCTGGTGCGGCCAATGCCGTAGGCGATGCTGCTAAGGGCTTCGTCGGCGTCAATAGTGCCACACAAGCCTACCAGTCGTCTAAGGACCTCCTCAGTGGAGTCGGCTCAGGCTACGACAAGCACCTCGCAGAAGAGATCGCCAAGGACGAGGCTAAGAAGCGGAACGATGGCAAAGAGACTGCGTCGATATCCGTTCCTGGTCTGCTCGGAAGTAGCAGCAGTGAAAGCGTCATCTTTGGATCGGGAAGCGAGAAGGGAGGCAAAGGCAAGGGCAAGGGTGGCCGTGGAAAGACAGGCGACGCAATAGCCACTGGTGGTACGCGCAACACGCAAATCACGATGAATATCGGCAAGCTCGTCGAGCGCATCCAGGTGTCCATGATGGACAAGACCGATACCGCCGAGCTGGAGCGTAGCATCATCTCCGTGGTCAACCGCTCGCTGGCCATAGCAACAAGCACTGACCGATGACAACATTCGAGCTTGACACTATAATTAGGCGGTTGCCCCTACCTCCACCCTTCCTCTTCAATCGAGCAGGGGTGTACCCCCCTGAAGGAGATCTCCCCGAGGTAGATGTACCTCTCTCTGAGGAGGAGCTTGAGGAGGTGCAGACAAATGCCCTCGGCCTGCCGATGGTCTTCCCCGTGTCTCTGGCACTTGAAGGTGAGGAGCCGTGGCTGCTACCTCAGGAGCCGATGATCACCATCACAGGGCAGCATATCCTGACGAAGAGGCAGGTATCAAAGGGGAAGATTCGAGGATCCGTCAAGGAGCGCTGGACGCTCGATGACTATAGCATCAGACTTGAGGGAGTTCTTATCGGATCCGATGGACGCTACCCACAGGAGGATGTGCAGCGCCTGCGAAAGTACCTTGAGGCGGCCAAGGTATCCGCCTATTGTCCACTCCTGGAGCTCTTCGGTATCACGCGCATTGTTTTCGAGTCATGGGAGTTCCCGCACACCTCAGGTGATGCTAACCAGAACTTCTCCCTCCAGGCAGTGAGTGACGATACCTATAAGCTCCTACTCACTCGTCGAGACCTCACCAAGTAGTCAGCTATGTACACGATGATCTATGACATCCAGATAGGTGGCTACCAGCTCTCGATGCTCGATAAGGTGGAGATCCACTCCTCGGTGGAGCTCCTAGCTGACACGGCTAAGATCACGCTCCCTGCCGCCGAGTACAACAAGGCTCTTGACATTGAGGATGCGATCCATCGTGGAGATGCCGTCACTATTCGTCTAGGCTATGAGGAGACGGGGCTCGCCGAGGAGTTCACGGGCTACCTGCAGCGCATAGCCACTGATAATGGTGACTTGACGCTGACGTGCGAAGACGACCTCTTTCTCTTCCGCAAGCCACTCAAGGATGCCGTGCTGAAGAAGGTCGGGCTGTCAAGCCTGTTGTCACGCATCATTAAAGAGGTGGGACTGTCGCTCAAGGTTGAATGCACCTACTCCTGGGTGTACGATAAGTTCATCATCAAGTCGGCTACCGCCTATGATGTGCTAAAAAAGGTGCAGGAGGAGTGCGGAGCCGACATCTACCTGCGCGACGGGGTGCTCCATCTACACCCTCCAGGAGAGGTCATCGGACAAGAGCGCCTATATGACTTCGGCTATAATGTTGAGTCCGCTGACCTCACCTACCGCAAGGCGGAGGACAAGAAGTATCAGATAACTGTCAAGGCACTCTTACCCGATGGGAAGGTGCGCGAGATAGAGGTCGGTACTCCTGGAGGGGACAAGATCACCGTCAAGTGCCCTACCTCTGATGAGGTGAGTATGCGCCTGCGCGGGGAGACTGAGCTGAAACGGCGCACCTTCGACGGATACGACGGCAGCATCGACACCTGGCTCATCCCTGAGTGTCGAGCTGGTGACACCGCAGAGATACACGATCCTGACTACCCACATAAAGAGGGTACTTACTTCGTTCGCGCCGTTACGACGGAGTTCAGCTCATCGGGCGGAAAGCGGAAGATCGAGCTTGGATTTAGACTTAACTAATAATGGACCCATACAGAGAGCTACGTGAGCGCCTCGCTAAGATCGGAGGAGGCAGGGTAACTAACCTTTACCAGGGGGTTGTCACAGCCTTGTCGGATATCACCTGCGAGGTTTCCATCGATGGGCTGAGCATTCCTGATGTGCGCCTACGGGCTTCCACCGAGGTGGATGGAGCGCAGATTATTGTGCGCCCCGCCGTCGGCTCAGTCGTCATCGTTGGATCGCTCACGGGCGATCTTGATCACCTGGTTGTGCTTTCAATGGATAGAGCCGAGGAGGTGATCATCAATGGAGGCTCGCTCGGAGGGATCGTCAAGGTCAAGGAGCTCACGAACAAGCTCAACACACTCGAGAGGGAGATCAACGACATCAAGCAGGTACTCTCAAGCTGGACTCCCGTGCCTAATGATGGCGGAGCGTCGCTGAAGGCAGCCGTTGCCTCCTGGGCAGGTAAGCCGCTCACCCTAACGAGGAGAGAGGACTACGAAGACACTAAAGTGACACATTGATATGATAGGCATCACGCTTACCGCCGACTACGAGCCTCGCATCCGCCTTGTGCGCGACGAGGAAGGGCACATAATCGAGGGGCTTACTCTCGGTGAGACGCTGCCGCAGAATCAAGCCCTGATACTCACCCTACATCAGGGTGAGCTTAAGGAAGCCCCTGCTGTCGGGTGCGGTGTCTCAGATATGCTCCTTGATAACCAGCCACTGTACTGGCGAGCTCGCATTCGCGAACAACTTGAGATGGACGGACAAACTGTCAACTCCATCAAAATAACAACCTCGGGCATCCACATCGACGCCCACTACTAACTCTATTTATGCGCAAGCGCCTTACTGTCCAACTTTGGATAGCCGTCCTCCTCACACTCTCGGGCATCGCACTCGTCTGGACGGCATTCATGGTCGTCCCTCGAGGGGAGATCCACAACTCCGTGCTCCTTGCATTTGGTGAGATGTCGACCTTCGCTGGGGCGCTCTTCGGCATAGACTATAAGCATCGCTTAGACAGGTACATCCACCAGCCTAAGCAACCTACCAAACAAGATCAAGACGACAACAATGAGGACAATTAACTACATCGCCGTTCACTGCACGGCTTCCCCCCAAGGGTGGGGGGTGAAGGAGCTCCAGCAGGTCTTCCAGCAGCGCGGCTTCCAGCGACCAGGCTACCATTATGTGGTCACCGCGGACGGTGTCGTGCATGCGATGCAGCCCGAGGAGCTTATCAGCAATGGGGTCAAGGGATACAACTCGGAGACTATCAATGTCGCCTACGTAGGTGGCATCGATAAGGCGGGGAAGGGTGTCGACAATCGCACTGATGCCCAGCGCGTCTCACTCCGCAAGCTCCTCGGCGAGCTCCGTAGTCGATACCCCAAGGCTAAGATCCAAGGACATCGCGACTTCTCTCCTGACACCAATGGTAACGGTATCGTAGACCCGTGGGAGCGCATTAAAGAGTGCCCCTGCTTCGATGCGATCCCCGAATATAAGGACCTATAGCTATGAGACGAGTAGATAAAGAGCGCCTGCTGATCTTCATTGCGCTCATCCTCTTTTGGTCGCTCCTCCTCGGTGCACTCTCCTCCTGTGGTGCGGTGAAGACTGCTGTCGTTAAAGATGAGCGACGTATAGAGTGGAGTGACCGCAGCAGCGTACAACGTGATAGCATCTATGTGCATGACAGCGTGTACATCCACTCCAAGTGGGATACTGTCTTCGTCGTTCGGTGGCGTACACGCATCCGCGATCGAACGCAGCGCGACACCGTTTATTTGCAAAAGGTAGACAGTGTGTATGTGGAGACACAGGTGAAAAAGACCAGTGCAATCGCCGATATTAACTCTACGCTACGAGTGCTCGGCTGCACCGCTATCATCATTGCTGTCATCATCTTCATCCTCAAGATATGTAAACGATGGATGTGACAATTGCGGTCGGGCAGACGCTCTGGGATATAGCTATCTCTAGTAAGGGATCGTGGGAAGCTGGTATTGATATGGCTCGCTCTGCGGATGTGTCAATGACTGACCAGCCTCACCCTGGGGCTGTCTATACCGTGCCTAGTAAGACGTACGACCGTGCTATGGAGCGCTACGCTCTGACGCACCGTTTAGACCCTGCTACCGCAGGAGCGTCGTCAATCTCTTCAGTACGTATATTCTCCTCTGCATTCTCTGCGGAGTTCACCTAACGAGACTATGGCCACAGATAATAAGGTTAACGGATGTGGAGCCTGCTCAGGCTTCCTCGGCTGGCTTAAGCCACCGCATCACGAGTTCTTCAAGCACGAGTGCGCACTGCACGACGAGCTGTATAATATGGGAGGTAATGAGCAGGATCGCCTCAAGGCCGACTTCGCACTCTACCAAGATATGGTAGCGCACTCCCTGGACTACTTCAAGGGGCGCAAGGCGGGATCACAGACGTGGTTCGTCGTCCTCTCCTACCTCTACTACAAGGCTGTTCGCCTCTTCGGCAAGAGCCAGTTCAACTACAAGTAACTTCTCCCCTGGTCGGGGTATAAGAAAGCCCCCGACCTTCGTAAGTGGACTCTCACCTCACACTTACAAATTGCGCCGATACGCAAAGGTCGAGGGCTTAATGCCTTTCCTTTCGTATCGGCGCATTGCTATTATGTAGTGTGGGTGAGAGACCGCAAAAATACAACGATTTATCCGAAATGAGAACCCCTATTACCTACTATGGAGGCAAGCAGACGATGCTCAAGCATATCCTGCCGCTAATCCCTTCGCACACCCTCTATACAGAGTCCTTCTGCGGGGGCGCAGCGGTATTCTTCGCCAAGGAGCCCTCCGAGGGCGAGGTCATCAACGACCTCAATCAGCAGATGACCAATTTTTACGAGGTGCTCAAGACCGACTACGACCTCCTCAAGGCTCGTATAGAGGTCACGGTGCACTCCAGAGATATGCATGCCCATGCAGCGCACATCTTGGAGTATCCCCAGTTCTTTACACGTATGGACCGAGCGTGGGCCGTCTGGGCACTCTCTAAGATGAGCTTTGCCAGCATGCTCGACGGGACATTCGGATACGACTTCGGAGGAGGGATGCCCAAAAAGCTCCGCAACGCTAAGGCTGAGTTCGGTGAGCACCTCGCCCAGCGACTCGACAATGTCACGATCGAAAATCGGGACGCACTCGAGGTCATCCGATGCTACGACAGCCCAGATGCCTTCCACTTCGTCGACCCGCCCTACGTCGGTAGTGACTGTGGCCACTATGAGGGCGTGTTCGGCGAGAGCCACCTGCTGGCTCTCCTTGACCTCCTTACAGAGGTCAAGGGTAAGTTCATGCTAACTATGTTCCCTGATGATAATATCGAGCGATATGCTACGGTGCACGGGTGGCACATCCATCGTATCGAGCGCACGATCTCCGCCTCTAAAACCTCCCGACGCAAGCAGGAGGAATGGATGGTGTGCAACTATGTCAAGGAGGAGGAGCCGTCGCTCTTCGACTGATGTTCTAAGGCTATTCGAGCGCCCTTCGATTGCCGTTTGGTTTGCTCAGACGCTTTGCCTATCTTTGTGGTATCGGAGGCTTGAGCCGTCGATTGTCGACACCCCTCGGGGTGCCGTGAATTGAAACGAGCACATAGCTCCAAGAGTTTTGTCATCTGTTCGCAGAACGAAACTTATTTTCTTCTGAGCGGGGGAGTCGGCAACGGCTTCCCCGCTCATCTTTTGCGCGGTCCACTCTCTAGTCCGTCAAGATCCACGAAAACAATCCACTATACTACAATGAGTTACGAAAAACCTTGCGGGAAATTTGCACTATGTAGAAAAATCTACCTATCTTTGTAGTGTCAAAAGGGGGCAACCCTAAGACAAGAAGAAAATAAGTAACACGGCGAAAGCCACAAACAGAACAAAACGATGAACAAGACAAGCAAGTTCGCAGAAGTAATCAGCGTAGACCTCAACCGCCTCGTAATCCCTGGAGCTGAAGGCTTCTCTCAGGAAGTCCGAATCTTCAGAGGTCTATGGGACGAAGACATCACAGTTGCGCAAATCAAGGCGCTAGGAAAGGAAATCATCTCCGAAGCACTCCGAAACACACTGACTGACGAAGTCTTTGAGAAGGGTGTACGCATCACTACCCAGTCTGGTGGTCTCGGCTACTACAGCGTAAAGCTCACCCAAGAGGCTGTAGATGCTCTCCTGGGAGCTACCGAGGATTGCCGATATGACTCTGTCGACTCCCGCCTCGACTACGCCATCTGGTACAACAGAGATTAATCTCAGTACAATCCTAACAACCGCCTCGCCTCTGCGTCTGTGGAGGCGAGGCGATTAATTAATAGACGTATGCGAGAGAGATTATTGCAGTACATCCGCTATAAGGGTATGACGGGATACCGCTTCAGCAAAGAGGCTGGTCTATCAGGTAACTTCATCCAGTGGGGGACAAAAGGGATCAGTTCTAGATCTATGCATAAGATTGGGCAGGCTTTCCCCGACCTCAACCTCCAATGGGTCGCCACAGGGGAAGGTGAGATGCTCAAGGGAGACACAGCTACGATCCTCCTATCAGTGCATCAGACGATTGTCAAGGACAAGGATGAGGAGATAGCTTCTTTATCCTCACAGGTGCAACGGCTTAAGAGTCAGCTTGCTGAGCTCACCCGAGAGTTGAGTGAGCCTGCTGAAGGCATGAGATCTAGAGGTGCTGAGGTAAAGGTCTTGCTATCGGTTAAGCCTAAGTTTGTCAATCTGATTGCCTCTGGTGCTAAGTGTTTTGAGTATCGGAGGGTCTTATATAAGCATCCCGATATCAAGCGTATCGTCGTTTACGCTTCAAACCCAGTCTGTCGTATCGTTGGTGAGATAGAGGTAGGAGAGCTATTAACTGATACGCCTGAGGCTCTGTGGAGGCGTACGAGAGGCAAGGCTGGTGTCAGTAGGGAGTTCTTCTTCTCGTACTTTTCTGGTCGACCCAAAGCTCACGCCATCGAGATAAAAGCGTTTCATCCATATCCTTCCCCCAAGCGGTTAGCCGATGAGTATCCGAGCATAGCTCCTCCACAGTCCTTCTGTTACCTATACGAGTAACTCTTGACGGAGAAAGCCTCCCAATGCTAAGGCGTTGGGAGGCTTTCTCTTGTAGGTGAGTCTCTTGATGCTCACCGAAGTCGCTTGAAAGCATTACGCTTCGTTTCTTCTGAGAGTGAGTGGATTTAGGTCGCTTCGTTTCCTTTGTGCCTTACGGTTCGTTTTGCGGATTATACAGTCTCCTATAGGTTCACCCGCCGACCAATATCGGTTCATATCCCCCCCCTTCCCTACGAGGATGATTCTTCCCCTCAAGGATGGGCTATAAACGCCTTCGGCTCCTCCACCCTACGTTGGGTGAAGGAGCCGAATGACTCGTATGGGGAGGAGGGACGTAGCCCGAAGGACTATTCCTCTTCGTTGGTGCGGGGCACGGAGGGCGTAGCTGACTTCGCTGCGGACTCCTGGGCTTCACGCTGACGGGCAACAGCCTCTTCGTAGCTCATAGGACGAGCAGGGCGCTCGGCAGGCTGAGCCACAGGGCGCTGCTCCTGCACGACGGGAGCGGGCGTAGCTGCTGGTGCAGGCGCGGGCTGTGGAGCTGGAGCAGGGGTAGCTGCGGGGGCTTCGACAGGACGAGCTACGGGCGTCGCCTCCTGCTGGGGGCGCTGCTGGCGCTCCTGCTGACGGGGACGGCGGTCCTCACGCTGCTGACCTTCGGCGGGCTGCTGCTGGCTACGCTCGGGGCGCTCCGTACGCTCAGCACGGGGCTGGCGCTCAGCGGGTGCTTCGGCAGGCGTCGTAGCTGCAGGTGCTACCTCAGAGGCAGACTGTTGAGTAGCTTCGCTATTGCGCTCGGGACGTTCCTGACGCTCGGGACGCTGACGGCGGTTGTTGCCGTTGTTATTACCTCCGTTGCCGTTATTGTTATTGCCACCATTACCATTGTTGTTACCGCCGTTGTTGCCATTGCCACGACCTTCGCGAGCAGGGCGCTCGGACTGGTCATTGTTACGCTCTTGGCGATTCTGCTCACGGCGTTCGCCGCGTTCCTGGCGGTCATTACGTTCTTGACGCTCACCACGCTCTTGACGCTGCTCACCGCGGTCATTGCGTTCGTTGCGTTCGCCACGCTCCTGACGGGGCTGACGACCACCACCCTGCTGACCTTGGTTGGACTGCTTCTCCTGAGGCTGAGCAGGAGCTGCGGGCTGGGAAGAAGCTTCCTTGCCTTCCTTATTGTCGCGGTTCTTCTTGCGCTTGCTGCGAGACTTCTCACGCTGGAGGGTCTCGTCATCGGGGCGCTGACGAAGTGAGCCACTGCGCTCACGACGGATGGACTGGAGGCTCAGGTTGAGGGCCTTCACCGAGATCTGGATTTCCCAGATGCAGACGCAGAGCGAGAGCGCCAGAAGGACCATACCGACGCCAAAGACGACGCCACCAGCGACGTTCCACTCCAGGTAGTAGAGGAACATAGCCACGAGCGAGACCAGCAGGCTCGATGCACCGAGCACCTGCATCCAGCGGATGAGGTCGAGACGGCGGTAGAGGTTCTCGATCTGCTTGAGGGAGGTAGGCTCACCTTCGGGGTTATTCTCGTAGCGCTCCTTGAGGCTGCGCACCGTGGAGGCATAGGAGAGGAAGCGATTGGTATAAGCCAGGAGGATGAGAGAGATCGCCGAGAAAAGGAGCGGCGGTGTAGAGAGATTGAACTCAGTAGTCATAGGATATGATGTGAGTGATGGGGATGTAAAAGGGAGGGATTGGGGGAGGATTAGAAACGCGGAGGAAGGAGGGCCGCAAGACGACGATGGAGGATCGAAGCTAAGAGATGCTTAGCCACGGTGAAGTCCACCTCGTGACCCACTTCGCCAGCGATAGAGGCGACCTTGCCTTCCTTGAAGCCACAGGGATTGATGAGCTGGAAGGGAGCGAGGTCGGTGTTGACATTGAGGGCGAAGCCGTGCATCGTGACGTAGCGGCTGCTCTTCACACCGATAGCACAGATCTTACGCTCGCGCTGGGGATCACCGACATCGAGCCAGACACCCGTAGCGCCATCCTTCAGCCCCGACTCGATCTTGAAGAAAGCGAGAAGCTCGATGACCGACTGCTCCAGCAGCTCGATATAAGCCTTCAGCCCGAGACCGAAGCGCTCCAGATCGAGGATGGGATAGCCGGTGATCTGCCCAGGGCCGTGGTAGGTGACATCGCCTCCGCGTTCGACGGAGAAGAAGTCGTAGCCATTCTCACGGAGGAAGTCCTCGCTCATCAGCATATTCGTCGCATCGGCATGGAGGCCCATGGTGAAGACGGGATTGTGCTCACAGAAGAGGAGGAAGGACTCCGTGGGGCGGTGCTCGTGCTTAGCCTTCAGCTGGGCTTCGAAGAGCTCCTTCTGTAGCGCCCACGCATCGGCATAAGCGATACGCCCCATATCGCGGTAGCTATAGGGCTCTACATACGCTGGGAGAGGGAGGATACGGGGACCCGCTTCGTCGACCACGATATACTCTTGGTCGTAAGCAGGCTGCAGATCTTCGGGGAGCATAGCCTCCAGCTGGGCATGCGAAGGGGCATGGTGTGAGAGGTGCGTGAGAAGGGTCAGCTTGGGCCGAACGGCAAGCTCAGGTAGCAGGCGCTCGACATCCTCCACCGACTGGTGGCTGGGGTGCGGACGCTGATAGCGCAGGGCATTGATGACGAGGAGCTGTGAGCCACTGACCTTAGCCCATTCGCTGGGCTCGATGGTCTTCATATCGGTGATGTAGCTCACCTCGCCGATACGATAGCCCACGATAGGTAGCGAGCCATGCGCCAACGAGATGGGCGTGACACGCTCACCGAAGAGCTCGAAGGAAGCATCACTCCCCTCCTCTATCGGACAGAGGGTGAAGCGAGGCGTCCCTGGGTAAGGATGGTCACTGAAGACGTAGTGCATACGAGTACGCACCGAGTCGAGGACGCGCTGCTGGCCGTAGATGGGGATATCCTGACGCCACGCGATGGTACGCACATCGTCCAGACCGAACGTGTGGTCGTAGTGCTCGTGAGTCAAGAGGATAGCATCGATACGATCGATACCGAGACGTGTGGCTTGGTAGTGGAAGTCAGGGCCACAGTCGATGAGGATACGCTTCCCACCCTCGGTGATGATGAGGGCAGAGGTGCGCAGACGACGGTCACGAGCATCCGAGCTATGGCACACAGGGCAGCCACAGCCTACCTCGGGGATACCAGTGCTGGTGCCCGTACCGAGAAGAATTACCTTCATGTAAGTAGGAGGGAGAGCTACCACGGCAAAGAGATACCTTCTCTATCGAGTGAGAGAGGGTGCGTGGTAGAGCGAGTAGTTAGGTGAATAAGCAGCGAGGTGAAGGGTGGCTATCTAAGAGATGTACCTCACCTCAGGGGTGATCTGTAGGCCAAAGCGCTCTGCGACCTGCTCCTGCACATACTCTGCCAAGCGAGCGATGTCCTGCCCCGTAGCTTCGCCATCAGCATTGACGAGGACGAGTGCCTGACGCTCATAGACGGCGGCATGTCCGAGACGATAGCCCTTGAGACCACAGCGGTCGATGAGCCAGCCTGCAGGGACCTTCACTTGTCCGTCGGGGAGATCGTAGTGAGGTGCTTCGGGATAAGCTTCACGAAGACGCTCAAAAGCCTCAGCCGAGATGATGGGGTTCATAAAGAAGCTACCAGCGTTGCCCAAGACCTTGGGGTCGGGGAGCTTCTCTTGGCGGATGCGGATGACCTCGTCACGTACATCACGGGCAGTAGGCGTCGCCGTGCGAGCCTCCACGCGCTGACGGAGGTCAGCATAGTCGAGCTTCAGATGGGGGTGCTTGGAGAGGCGAAGGAGGACGTGCGTGACGATGTAGTCAGCCGCCTCGGGCTCCTTGAAGAAGCTATGGCGATAGCTGTAGTTGCACTCCTCGACAGCGAAGTGACGCACCTCGCCCGTACGACGATGCACCGTGTGCACCTCGCGGATAACCTCGCAGATCTCAGCGCCATAGGCCCCGATGTTCTGCACAGCGGCAGCACCGACTTCGCCAGGGATAAGGGAGAGGTTCTCGACGCCGTAGAGCTCGGCTTCGGCCATCTGGGCTACGAAGTCGTCCCACTTGACGCCTGAGCCGACAAGGAGGTCGACCGTATCAGCCGTCTCAGCGAGACGCTCAATGCTTTGGATCACCGAGTGTAGTACGATCCCATGAAAATTGGTGAGGAAGAGCAGGTTGCTTCCCTCACCAATAGTGATACAGCGACACTCTTGGAAGTACTCGTCACGGCTCAATAGCTGGAGATCCTCGATGCTGGCGAAGGGGATGAACCAGTCAGCCTGGGCATCGATACCGAAGGTATTGTGCTCACGTAGCGAGTAGCTCTGTAGTATCTCCATATAGATATAGGTAGCCCCGCCCCAGGGATTGGGGCGGGGGCTATAAAGTCTGATTAGTTATCGTTTTCCAGGAGCCATGCATCCTTGAAGTCAGGAGCAAAGCGAGCCTTGATAGCGTCACGGCTTGCAACAGCTTCTTCGCGCGTATCGAAGCTGGCTACGATGACACGCAGCATACCTACGTCGTTGGTAGCGAGGACGGCGCTGTAGCCAGCCTGGACCATACGATCCTTGAGGTTGCGAGCATTCGTAGGATTCTGGAAGCTACCTACGACTACGCTATAGCGCTTCAGACGGGTAGCATCTTCGCCCTGGTAAGTAGTGACACGCTCCTTGCGTACGGTCACGGGGACAGCAGGAGTAGCTGCAGGGGCTTCATACTGTACGGCTGGCGAGGTGCTCTGAGTAGCGACCTCACGCTGCTTAGCCTGCTCGTAGGCCTTACGATAAGCGCTCTTCTTCGCACCGCAGGAGCTCAGCGAAGCAACTGCCACAAGTGCCAGAGAGGCCAAGATGATCTTCTTCATAATTCTCATTCTATGATTATGGACGTGATACAATGTATTGTAGACCAATGGCTACAAAGATAACAATTTGTCAGGACTGGGTGGCGGGACGACGCAGCACATAGTGGCGCACGAGGCCCCACACATAGAGGAAGTCTTCACGGGCAAAGAGGTAGACCAAGAGGAGATAGGTCAGCCCTAATACTGTACTCCCAATAGATAAACGCCAAAAGTCGGCAAGTGATGATAATGCATAGGTATCAAGTGCCCAAAGGAGGCCTCCGGCAGCCGCACTCATCAGTGCGAAGGGGAAGAGTTCGCCCAGCTGCTGACCAAGGGGATAGTCAATGAATCGCCCCGAGTAATGGCTATTGATGAAGAGGAAGATCACCTGCGTGATCGCCGTACTCCACAGTAGCCCGTAGATACCGAACTGTAAGCCGATGAAGGCTGCAGCGACCCCGATGATACGCCGGATAATCTCCAGACGGAGGTGCAGATCACTGCGGCCCTTTGCCTCAAGGAGATTGATATTATAGGAGTTGATGGGGAAGAGGATCCCACAGATACAGAGGATCTGGAAGTAAGGTGCAGCCGCCATCCACTTATCCCCGTAGAGGAAGTGATAGAAGGGGTTTGAGAGCACAATCAAAGCCACCATAATGGGGCAAGAAAGCTGGAAAAGGAAGCGCATCACACGACGATAAGTAGCCCGAAGGCGCTCCTTATCATTCTGGAAGCGGACCAGGATCGGAAATACGACCTTGTTGATGGGGTCTGCAAGGATCGAAACTGGGACAAGGTACAGGGCATTAGCATTCCCATAGAGCCCGAGAGTCCCCATCGAGAAGGAGCGCCCGATGATGATCGTCATCAGGTTATTGTACAGCGTCAGAAGTAGCCCAGCCCCGACCATACGAGAGCCGTAACCAAAATGAAGCTTGAGCTTCTCCATACTGAAGATCAGCTTAGGTCGCCAAGACGAAGAGCACCAGTAGCCGATGAGGCGCACGATGGAGTTTGCCAGTCCCATACCCACCAGCGACCAGTAGCCGAAGCCGAAGTAAGCCATCGCTACCCCAGTAAGCCCCGAGAGCACTCCCGAAGCGAGCTGGATGAGCATATCCTTTCGGAACTGCATCTGACGCCAGACCAAGATTCCCTGGATACCATACAGCGAGTTGATGACCACGCTCAGCGAGATCACACGCAGGACAGACACTAAGATGGGATTGCGGAAGTAGTCTGCGATCCACGGTGCTGCGATGAAGAGGATGAGGTAGAGCAGGCTACTCATCCCGATGTTGTAGTAGAAGATCGTCGAGAGGTCGGCATCATCGACACGCTCCGAGCGCGTCAGCGAGC
>ENA-OWND01000110-OWND01000110.1-metagenome-genome-assembly--contig:-NODE-110-length-53647-cov-11.422880_pt1 | contig 53647 bp, 43 predicted proteins | sample MGYA00245342_ERZ651119 | MGnify/ENA primary metagenome ERZ651119 (study PRJEB26857, sample SAMEA4031756) | metagenome | biome: human; feature: oral; material: saliva | place: Philippines | collected 2014... | reverse complement strand
AGTTATATAAACCTGATGCCATTGGGCGAATCATACCTGCACGCAACATTAATTGATGGCTCACTACCTGAGCATCATTTGGCGTTTCTTTAAGGGTGGAGAATAAATATTGACTTGTACGCATTGTTTTTCCTATTAAAAATTATAAATAAATTTATCGGCAAAAATAAGGCTATTTTAGCGTAAAAAGGCGGGGTGTGGTATGATTGCCCACAATAAATACAGAAATTCAGTAAGGGAATAAGATGATTGTTGTTACCGCAGGTCACGTCGATCACGGCAAAACCGCACTATTGCAAGCCTTAACGGGCACAAATACGGCACACTTACCTGAAGAGAAAAAACGTGGGCTGACCATTGATTTGGGCTACGCTTATCTGCCGATCAAAACGCCAAACGGCAAGGAGGATATTCTTGGCTTTATCGATGTGCCAGGGCATCAACGCTTTTTGTCGAATATGCTTGCAGGCGTGGGTGGCATTCAGCACGCTTTGTTGGTAGTTTCCGCCGAAGAGGGCATTAAGCCGCAAACCGAAGAGCATCTTGAGATTCTGAGATTGCTCCGTTTTTCGCACATTATGCTGGTGATTACCAAAGCAGATCGTGCGGAAACAAGTCAAATCGAACAGCTAATTCACTCCATTCAAAGCCGTTATCCTTTCTTAGCGGAAGCTCCTGTTTTTGTGACTTCGGCACATACAGGGCAGGGCATTGAAGCGTTAAAAAATCATCTGATTGCCCTTAATACACAAGTTAAAAGTGCGATAGACAAACCGTTCCGCTATGCTATTGACCGCGTGTTCAATGTGAAAGGAGCTGGTTTGGTGGTTACGGGCACAGCAGTGGCGGGGCAGGTTAAAATTGGCTCGGAGTTCTACCTCACAAACGGTAAAAAAGTGCGTGTAAAAGGCATTCACGCCCAAAATAGCCCGTCAGAAATTGGTTTAGCGGGGCAACGATTAGCACTTAACATTGCGAACGTAGAAAAAGAGCAGGTGCAGCGTGGCGATTGGATTACCGAACTCGTTCCACATTTTGCGACAGACCGCATTACCGTACGGTTCAACGTGATTCAGCCGTTAAAAGAGAGTACCGTTGCTCATCTTTACCATTTTGCTTCTCATATCACGGGCAAAGTGAGCTTGCTCAACGCCAAACAAGCGGTGGAAAATGGCGATTATTTTGCAGAAATTTTGATGGATGAGCTGCTGCACATTACGGTAAACGACAAGTTGATTATTCGCAGCGGTGATGACCGTCAAACGCTTGGCAGTGCGGAGGTGTTGGAGATTCATTCGACTAAACGCCATAAACGTAGTGAAGCTCGTCTTGCTTTTGTCAATGAATTGGCAAAAACAACCGCTTGCGATGATTTTACTGCTCGTCTGGAGTTGATGTTGCAAAATCGTGCTTTGACGTTGGATTTCTTGCTTTGGGCAGAACAGCGTTTTGCCAGCCAATTACCTGAAAATACAGATGCGATAGTTTACGATAAGTGGATTTTCTCCTGCAAATTTAAGCAACAAATCCAGCAAAGAATGGTCGAGAAACTAACGGAATATCACGCCAACCATCAAGACCAACTAGGGCTTTCGAAAGCTCGCCTTTATCGAATGACAGTACTTGAACAGCCTGAAGGTTTGGCGTTGCAATGGCTAGATGAATTAGTTGCCGAAGGCGTGCTGGCTCAAACGCGTGGTTGGGTGCACCTGCCTGAGCATCGCATTGAGTTTTCGGCAACAGAATTGCAAATCTGGCAACAAATTCGACCGCTTTTTGAAGCTACTAATCAAGCCCTGTGGGTGCGAGAAATCGCAACCGAGCTTAGCCTTGATGAAACGGATACGCGAAACTTGCTCTATAAAGCAGGAAAACTGGGCTATGCCGTGCCAATTGTCAAAGATCGCTTCTTACTTGCTGAACAAATCCAACAATTTGCAGGCTGGATTAAAGCATTTGTGCAAACCCACGGTGAGATTTCTGTTAATCAATTACGCGATGAATTGCAATATGGACGCAAACTTACCGTGCAGTTGATGGAGTATTTTGATCGCACAGGTTTCCTCCGCCGTAAAGGGAATGTGCATCTGTTGAGGGATGCGGAGAGTTTTTAATATTACCCCTCTTTTTGCTAAAGAGGGGGAATGTTCTTAGAAAAAATATATGATGAAAAAAAAATCCCCCCGTGCGGTTGCCGCACAAATTATTTTAGAGGTGTTGGATCAGGGCAAATCGCTTTCAAACCTGATTCCCGAAGCACAAAATCATCTCAACCCTAAAGATATGCCATTGGTGCAAGAGATAACGTTTGGCGTGTGTCGTGTATTGCCTCGCCTAGAAAATATTATCAAACAGTTGGTTGATAAACCACTTAAAGGCAAAACCCGTTTGGTGCATTGCTTGCTGTTAGTTGGGTTGTATCAACTGCTTTATATGCGTGTGCCAGCTCACGCGGCAGTGGATGAAGTGGTGAATGCAACTAAAGTGCTGAAACTCGACAGTTTCCGTGCTTTAACTAACGGCGTGTTGCGTCGTTTTCTGCGTGAGCAAGAGCAAATTCTCGCTGTAGTCGATAAACATTGGCAAACGCTTCACCCTGAATGGTTTGTGAACAAAATCAAAAAAGTCTATCCGCATTGGCGTGAGATTGTAGAGGCGAATAATCAGCGTCCACCGATGTGGATTCGTGCCAACGTGCAGCATATTCAGCCGAAAGATTATGTGGCTTTATTGGGCGAGTTGGCAAATCAACGTGAAAATCCGACCGCTTGCGTGCCTGATTGTGCCATTTTGCTTGAGAACCCAGTGTCGGTAAACCAATTGCCTCACTTCGAACAAGGCTGGGCGACGGTGCAAGATGCTCACGCTCAATGGTCGGCAGAACTCTTGGATGCTCAAAATGGTGAAACGATTTTAGATGCCTGTGCCGCGCCTGGTGGCAAAACCACACATATTCTTGAAAAAGCCCCGCAAGCGGTCGTTTTTGCGTTAGATATTGAAGAAAATCGCTTGAAACGTGTGCGGGAAAATTTAGTACGTCTCAATCAATCCGCAACTGTGATTTGTGGCGATGCCAGCCAGCCTGATACCTGGCTTGAAAAGGGGGTGATGTTCGACCGTATTTTGCTGGATGCACCTTGTTCAGCAACGGGCGTGATTCGTCGTCATCCTGATATTAAATGGCTTCGCAAAGAAGCGGACATTACTGAACTTGCCAACTTGCAAGCTAAGATTTTAGAGGCACTTTGGGCAAGATTAAAACCAAACGGCATTTTGCTTTATGCGACGTGCTCGATTTTGCCAGAAGAGAACAGCTTGCAAATTCAACGTTTCCTTGAAAATCACGCAGATGCTGAAGCGGTGGAGATGGATTTCCACGGTGAAAAAGTGGCTGAAAAACAATTCTTCCCACAGTCCAACGGCGGGGATGGATTCTTTTATGCGAAGTTGAGAAAAGTGGGTTTATAAGAACAATATAATTCGTAGCAATCTTGTTTTGTGTAGGGGCGGGGTTTATCCCCGCCCGAAATCAATATCAATGATATGTTTTATTGGGTGGGATAAATCCCACCCCTACGCAAATGAGGGTAATACAATAAAAATAAAAAATCATTATGAAAATAATCATCCTCGGAGCGGGGCAAGTAGGCTCAACGTTGGCTGCTTCGCTTTCTAATGACGAAAACGACATCACGCTGATTGATGATCGCCAAGATTTGCTTGATAAATTGCAGGAAAAGCACGATTTACGCGTGCTAAAAGGCAATGGGGCATCGCCTCGTATTTTGCGACAGGCGGGAGCGAACGATGCAGATATGTTGGTGGCGGTGACCGATAGTGATGAAATCAATATGATCGCCAGTCAAGTCGCGTATAGCTTGTTCAAAGTGCCGACTAAGATTGTACGGATTCGTAACAGCGATTATGTGCGTGAGCGTGAACATCTGTTCGGCAACGATAATTTACCGATAGACCACGTGATTGCACCTGAATTGTTGGTGCAAAAGGATATTTTACGTCTGATTAACTATCCTGGGGCGTTGCAAGTGGCACATTTTGCCGATGATTTGGTCAGCCTTGTTAGCACTAAAGCCTATTACGGTGGGCCTTTGGTCGGCTACCCAATTTCTGCCCTGCACGATCATCTACCTTATATTGAAGCTCGTATTGTGGCAATTTTCAGACAAGATCGTGCCATTATTCCGCAAGGTTCGACTATTATCGAAGCAGGTGATGAGGTCTTTTTTATCTGTGAAACGCAAAACATCAAGGCGATTATGAGCGAGCTGCAACGTTTGGAGCGTCCGCATAAACGAGTGATGATTGTAGGTGGTGGCTCAATCGGATTAGGGTTAGCGAAGGATTTGGAAAATCAGTGCAGCGTGAAAATCATTGAGCGAAGCCGTGAAAAAGCTGAAGTACTTTCAACTAAGCTAGAAAAAGCCCTTGTGTTACAAGGCGATGCGTCGGATCAAGAGTTGCTTTTTGAAGAGCATATCGAAAATATCGACTTGTTTCTCGCCCTGACAAGTGATGATGAAGCAAATATTATGGCGGCACTGTTGGCAAAACGTTTAGGGGCGAAAAAAGCGATTGTGTTGGTGCAACGGATGTCTTATTTGCACTTAATTCAAGGCGGGACGATTGATATTGCGATGTCACCACAGCAATCGACTATTTCTGCACTTTCTAGCTATGTTCGCAAAGGCGATATTGTGAAAGTGGTTTCGCTCAAACAAGGTTTGGCTGAAGGGATTGAAGTAGTCGCCCACGGTGATGAGGAATCTTCCAAAGTGGTAGGGAGAAAAGTACGAGAGCTTAAGCTTCCGCAAGGGGCGATTGTTGGGGCAATTGTGCGAGATAGTCAGGTGATGATTGCCCACAAATCCACTGAAATCCAAGCTGAAGACCGTGTGATTTTGTTCGTAAACGATAAAAAACACGTGAGTGAAATTGAAAAATTGTTCCAAGTAAGTTCGTTTTTCTTATAGCGATTTGAGGCATAAAAACACCGATCAAGCGGTCGGTTTTCTTTTACAAATTACCAAATTACTTCTACGCTGTTTTGATACTGCGATAACAACTCATCAGCAATCGGTTCGTCAGTAAACAGTTTATCAATTTCTGTCAATTTACAAAGTCTGAACACATCTTTTCGTTCAATTTTGGAGTGATCGGCAACTAAGAATTTTTGCTTGCTCATTGCAAGTACTTTACGTTTAAATGGCAAATTAAGTTGGTTAGATTCCCAAATTGCTCCTTCATAAATGCCTGTACACGAGAAAATTGCCATATCAATATGTAAGCGTGAGAACAGATGCTCGGAAAAAGGGCCGTAGAAAGCATCATATTTTTCGGAATAAACCCCTCCTGTGGCAATGGTTTCGATATGTGGCTTATGGGCAAGCGAATGGATTATCCGCATAGAGCTTGTGATAATTTTGCACGGAATGTTGGGTAGGCGTTGGGCGATGTACCATGCAGTTGAGCTGGCATCAAGCACAATCACCGCATCTTCAAAAATCTGTTCGCGAATTAGCTCGGCAATGTGTTTTTTGCCGTCATTATGGGATTTCTTACGGGTAGAAAAAGATTGTCCAATATTCTGGCTTTGCAAACTTATCGCTCCCCCGTGCGTGCGATAGAGCTTGTTTTGATCAGCGAGTTTGTTTAAATCGCGTCGGATAGTTTCAATCGATACCCCTAAACTTTCGGCAAGTTCTGCCGAACCCGCCTCCTCATACTCTTTTAAGTAATCTAAAATCAGCTCGTGGCGTTTTTCCATCGTCACATCCTGTGGTTTATCGGAAAAGAATTTGCCAATTTTGGGCGAAATTAGACCGCTTGTCGAGCAAGAAAGGCGAAAATTGGGAGGGGGATCACAAAATTCATCAACATAAAACTTTGTTCGTAGGGTGTGTGAAACAAAGGTTCACGTACGTAAGCGGTTAATTTGTATTGAGGTTTTGAGAAAATGTGTGTGGATTTTGCAAATCCGCACACGATACATTTTCTAGAGGTATTTTTGTAATGCTTTCAGCTTTAGCTACGAGTTTTTTTCTCAATCATAACCATTTGTTCTGCACTTTTTATTAAGAGATTGAAGAGATTTTTATCCATTATCCTTTCCTTCATCAATAGAAATAAATGTTGATTTTTCAAAGAAGTATACTTCTTTTTAGTTGTTATTGACATAACAACTAAACAATATTGATGAATTAAATTTATGAGGTGTTAGCTATGTCAGATAGTTTTAAAAATAGCCCTGAATATGATGATTGGATTGAATCAGGTGGACGTGATTCAGATTACGAATACTATTACAATAAATGGTATCGTAGAACTCACGGGTAATTAGGAAATGGCAAGCTAATTTATTGATGAATTAGCTTGCTTTTTTATTTGTTATTTAAATAGGAGATTTGGCATATGGGACTTTTCGGTTTTATTCATGAAGTTTTTTCAGAAGCTACGGATTTTGTGACAGATACAGTAGAAAGTGCAGTTTCAACTGTAGGCGATGTTGCAATGGGAACATTAGATGTTACTTTCAGCACCATTGAAAAAAGCGTTGATCTTGTTGGAGATGGGATTTCAGCAACAGTTGAAACAGTAAGTGATATCGCAGATGCTGTTTCGGATTTTGCGAAAGAAAATCCGACTGTAACAACAGTGGCAGTTGCAGCAGCAGGTGTAGCAGCTGCAACCGTTGCAGCACCAACAATCGTAGCAACACTAGGTGCAAGCGGTGTGTTAGGCACGGCAAGTACAGGCACGGCAATTAATACGTTAAGCGGAGCAGCTCTTAAAAGTGCTTCATTAGCTAAAATTGGCGGTGGTGCTAAAGCTGTTGGTGGCTTAGGCGTTGCAGGTGGCAAGGGCGTTATTGGTGCAACTGGTGGAGTTTGGGGCGGTGGTGTAGGAAATAATTTTTCTTCTGATAAATAGAACTTTAATCGCTCAAATTTTCGCAAAAAATTTGCCAAAAAAGCAAAAATCTTTTATAATCTCCAACCATTTTTGCATAAGTTTTCGGCTGGCGAATTATCGTCAGCCTTTTGTGCTTTATAAAATTCGGCGAACTTTGTCATTTTAGTGGCTGAATTTGCAAATTCCTTCCCCTTTTTAACCGCTTGCAGTAGTGATTTTTGACTCAAGAGAGGAAAAAGGAAAATGACACATCGTACTCTATTTTAATGCCACTTCCAGCCGAGTTTTCTCGTGTGGATTGTGAAATCTCAACCAAATACATAAAAATCAGAGGCTATCTACAAATGGCATACTCATATTCCGAGAAAAAGCGTATTCGTAAGAGCTTTGGTAAACGTCCACAAGTTCTGAACGTACCTTATCTATTAACTCTCCAACTTGATTCTTACGAGAAATTTATTCAACAAGATTCAGAAGGACAACAAGGTTTAGAAGCGGCATTCCGTTCTGTATTCCCGATTGTGAGCAACAACGGTGCAACAGAATTACAATACGTTTCTTACGAACTTGGCGAGCCTGTTTTTGACGTACGTGAATGTCAAATTCGTGGCACAACCTATGCTGCACCATTACGCGTAAAATTACGTTTAGTGACTTTTGACCGTGAAGCCGCAGCGGGCACGGTAAAAGATATTAAAGAACAGAACGTGTATATGGGCGAAATCCCATTAATGACCGACAACGGTACTTTCGTCATCAACGGTACTGAGCGTGTTATCGTTTCACAATTACACCGTAGCCCGGGCGTGTTCTTCGATTCTGACAAAGGTAAAACCCACTCTTCAGGTAAAGTGCTTTATAACGCACGTATTATTCCTTACCGTGGTTCTTGGTTAGATTTCGAGTTCGATCCGAAAGATAACTTATATGCACGTATCGACCGTCGTCGTAAATTACCAGCAACGATCATTCTTCGTGCGTTAGGCTATACAACTGAAGAAATCCTTTCGATGTTCTTCGAAAAAGTGAAGTTCACCGTTTCAAGCGATAACAAATTACAAATGGAACTTGTGGCTGAGCGTTTACGTGGTGAAACAGCGTTATTCGACATTGAAGCAGATGGCAAAGTTTACGTAGAAAAAGGTCGTCGTATCACGGCAAAACACACGCGTGATTTAGCGAAAGCAGGCGTGACCAAAATTGATGTGCCAGTGGAATATATCGTAGGCAAAGTGTCTGCGAAAGACTATGTGAATTTAGAAACAGGCGAGATCATCTGCCCTGCGAATATGGAAATTTCTTTAGAAATGTTAGCGAACCTTTCACAGGCAGGTTATAAAGAGATCGAAGTATTATTCACGAACGATTTAGACCACGGTCCTTATATTTCTGAAACGTTACGTGTAGATCCAACTTACGACCGTTTATCAGCGTTAGTGGAAATCTATCGTATGATGCGTCCAGGCGAACCACCAACAAAAGAGGCTGCAGAAGGCTTATTCGATAATATGTTCTTCTCAACAGAGCGTTACGACTTATCAGCAGTAGGTCGTATGAAATTCAACCGCTCGTTAGGCATTGCAAAAGGCGAAGATTCAGGCGTATTAAGCAACGACGACATCATCGGTGTGATGAAGAAACTCATCGAAATCCGTAATGGTCGTGGTGAAGTAGATGATATTGACCACTTAGGTAACCGTCGTATTCGCAGCGTGGGCGAAATGGCAGAAAACCAATTCCGTATTGGTTTAGTACGTGTAGAACGTGCAGTGCGTGAGCGTTTATCTTTAGGCGATTTAGACGGTGTTACTCCACAAGATTTAATCAATGCGAAACCAATTTCTGCAGCAGTAAAAGAGTTCTTTGGTTCATCACAACTTTCGCAATTTATGGACCAAAATAACCCGCTTTCAGAGGTAACACACAAACGTCGTATCTCTGCACTTGGCCCAGGCGGTTTAACTCGTGAGCGTGCAGGCTTTGAGGTTCGAGACGTACACCCGACCCACTATGGTCGTTTATGTCCAATCGAAACCCCAGAGGGTCCAAATATCGGTTTGATCAACTCACTTTCTGTGTATGCACGTACTAATAACTATGGTTTCTTAGAAACCCCATTCCGTAAAGTGGTGAATGGTCAAGTAACCGAAGATATTGAGTACTTATCTGCGATTGAAGAAGGTAAATACGTTATTGCACAGGCGAACTCAAACTTAGACGAAGAGTTCCGCTTTACCGATACTTATGTAACCTGCCGTGAACAAGGCGAATCTGGTTTATATAAACCAGAAGATGTTCACTATATGGATATTTCAACCCAACAAGTGGTGTCTGTGGCTGCTGCACTTATTCCGTTCCTAGAGCACGACGATGCGAACCGTGCGTTGATGGGTGCGAACATGCAACGTCAAGCAGTTCCAACATTACGTGCGGACAAACCATTAGTTGGTACGGGTATGGAAAAACCAATCGCACTTGACTCTGGTGTCGCGGTAGTTGCAAAACGCGGTGGTATAGTGCAATACGTTGATGCATCACGTATCGTGGTGAAAGTAAACGAAGATGAAACGATCCCAGGCGAAGCGGGTATCGACATTTACAACTTAATCAAATACACCCGTTCAAACCAAAACACTTGTATCAACCAAATTCCTTGTGTGAACTTGGGCGAGCCTGTGGCACGTGGCGAGATCTTAGCAGACGGTCCTTCAACAGACTTAGGTGAATTAGCGTTAGGTCAAAACATTCGCGTGGCGTTCATGCCTTGGAATGGTTATAACTTCGAAGACTCAATGTTAGTGTCTGAGCGTGTGGTTCAAGAAGACCGTTTCACGACAATCCACATTCAAGAATTATCTTGTGTAGCACGTGATACCAAGTTAGGTGCGGAAGAGATCACCGCGGATATTCCAAACGTGGGTGAATCTGCATTAAGCAAACTAGATGAATCAGGTATCGTTTATGTGGGGGCGGAAGTAAAAGGTGGCGACATCTTAGTGGGTAAAGTTACCCCTAAAGGTGAAACCCAATTAACCCCAGAGGAAAAACTTTTACGTGCAATCTTTGGTGAGAAAGCCTCTGATGTAAAAGACTCTTCACTTCGTGTACCAAACGGTACTTCAGGTACGGTTATTGATGTTCAAGTCTTCACGCGTGATGGTGTACAAAAAGATAAACGTGCATTAGAAATCGAAGAAATGCAGCTTCGCGAAGCGAAAAAAGACTTAACCGAAGAGTTAGAGATCTTAGAGGCGGGCTTATTCGCACGCGTACGTAGCCTTTTAGTGGAAGGCGGCGTGGCAGAAGCGACTTTAAATGCAGTTTCTCGTGAAAAATGGTTAGAACAAACGCTTGAAGATGAAGCGAAACAAAACCAATTAGAACAACTTGCAGAACAATATGATGAATTACGTAAAGAGTTCGAACGTAAACTTGAAGTTAAACGTAATAAGATTATTCAAGGCGATGATTTAGCTCCTGGCGTGTTAAAAGTGGTGAAAGTGTATCTTGCTGTGAAACGTCAAATCCAACCAGGGGATAAAATGGCGGGCCGTCACGGTAACAAAGGGGTTATCTCAAAAATCAACCCAGTTGAAGATATGCCATACGACGAAAACGGTCAGCCTGTGGAAATCGTGTTGAACCCTCTGGGCGTTCCATCACGTATGAACATCGGTCAGATCTTAGAAACCCACTTAGGTTTAGCGGCGAAAGGTATCGGTGACCAAATCAATGCGATGATTAAACAGCAACAATCAGTGGCGAAATTACGTGAATATATCCAAAAAGCATATGATTTAGGTCACGGTTCACAAAAAGTGGATTTAAGCACCTTCTCTGATGAAGAGATTATGCGTTTAGCTGAAAATCTCCGTAAAGGTTTACCGCTTGCAACACCAGTGTTTGATGGTGCACACGAAAGCGAAATCAAAGGCTTATTAGAGCTTGGCGGCTTACCAACATCAGGTCAAATCACCTTATTTGACGGTCGCACTGGTGAGAAATTCGAGCGTCCTGTAACCGTTGGTTATATGTATATGCTCAAATTGAACCACTTAGTTGATGACAAAATGCACGCACGTTCAACAGGTTCTTATAGTCTTGTTACACAACAACCGCTTGGTGGTAAAGCACAATTCGGTGGTCAGCGTTTCGGTGAGATGGAGGTTTGGGCATTAGAAGCATACGGTGCGGCTTACACTCTTCAAGAAATGCTAACCGTGAAATCGGATGACGTGAACGGTCGTACGAAGATGTATAAAAACATCGTGGACGGCACGCACTATATGGAACCAGGTATTCCAGAGTCGTTCAACGTAATCACCAAAGAAATCCGTGCATTAGCGATTGATATGGAGTTAGATGAGGCGTAATTGAGTTTTGGCGGAGAAAGAAAGCCCCCCTCTTTAGAAAAGAGGGGCAGGGGGAGATTTGATAGCGATATTAATTTCCCCTCTGAACTCCGTTTTGACTACTGCCAAATCTCCCCTAACCCCTCGGAGCTCAAAGAGGGGGGATAATTTCAAGGGGCATCAACAAGCGGTGAAGTTTCGCAAACATTTTGCAAAAATCAACCGCTTGCAATCGACAAAATTTCATAAGGTGGGCATCGCCTGCCAAGCAAAACAACCTCAAACTAGGGGCAAAAAGTGAAAGACTTAGTTAAGTTTTTAAAAGCACAATCTAAATCAAACGATGATTTTGATGTAATTAAAATCGGTTTAGCCTCACCAGATAAGATTCGTTCTTGGTCTTTTGGTGAAGTCAAAAAACCAGAAACCATCAACTACCGTACCTTTAAACCTGAGCGTGATGGTCTTTTCTGTGCACGTATTTTCGGGCCGGTAAAAGATTACGAATGTTTATGTGGCAAATACAAACGCTTAAAACACCGTGGTGTAATTTGTGAAAAATGTGGCGTTGAAGTCACCCAAACTAAAGTTCGCCGTGACCGTATGGGTCATATCGAATTAGCTTGCCCTGTGGCACACATCTGGTTCTTAAAATCATTACCGTCCCGTATCGGTTTGATTTTAGATATGCCATTGCGTGATATTGAACGCGTGCTTTATTTCGAAAGCTATGTGGTGACAGAACCGGGTATGACTGATTTAGAAAAAGGTCAGTTATTAACCGAAGAACAGTTCCTTGATGCAGAAGAGCGTTGGGGCGATGAGTTCGATGCGAAAATGGGTGCAGAAGGTATCCAAGCGTTATTACGCGATATGGATCTTGAACACCAATGTGAAATGATGCGTGAAGAGTTACAAGAGACTAACTCTGAAACTAAACGCAAAAAAATCACTAAACGCTTAAAACTATTAGAAGCATTCCAACAATCTGGCAACAAACCAGAATGGATGGTAATGACTGTGTTACCAGTGCTTCCACCAGATTTACGTCCATTAGTACCACTTGATGGTGGTCGTTTTGCGACATCAGATCTGAACGATTTATACCGTCGTGTGATTAACCGTAATAACCGTTTAAAACGCTTATTAGATTTAGTCGCACCAGACATTATCGTACGTAACGAAAAACGTATGTTACAAGAGTCTGTGGATGCGTTATTAGACAACGGTCGTCGTGGTCGTGCGATTACAGGTTCAAACAAACGTCCATTAAAATCTCTTGCCGATATGATCAAGGGTAAACAAGGCCGTTTCCGTCAGAACTTGTTAGGTAAACGTGTAGACTATTCTGGTCGTTCGGTAATTACCGTAGGTCCATACTTACGTCTTCACCAATGTGGTTTGCCGAAAAAAATGGCGTTGGAATTATTCCGTCCATTTATTTACTCAAAATTAGAATCTCGTGGCATTGCATCAACCATCAAAGCTGCGAAGAAAATGGTTGAGCGTGAAGAGCCAATCGTATGGGATATTCTTGCAGAAGTGATTCGCGAACACCCGATTCTTCTAAACCGTGCACCAACCCTTCACCGTTTAGGTATTCAGGCATTCGAACCAATCCTTATCGAAGGTAAAGCAATCCAGCTACACCCACTTGTTTGTGCGGCGTTCAATGCGGACTTCGATGGTGACCAAATGGCGGTACACGTACCATTAACGTTAGAGGCACAGTTAGAAGCACGTGCGTTAATGATGTCAACCAACAACGTACTTTCACCAGCAAGTGGTGACCCAATTATCGTTCCATCTCAAGACGTTGTATTAGGTTTGTACTATATGACTCGTGAGAAAGTAAACGGTAAAGGCGAAGGAATGTACTTCTTAGACCCACGCGAGGCGGAAAAAGCCTATCGCACAGGTCAAGCAGAGTTACATTCACGTGTTAAAGTACGTATTACTGAATATGTGAAAAATGAAGAGGGCGAATTTGAACCAAAAACTTCATTAATCGACACCACAGTTGGTCGTGCAATTTTATGGATGATCGCACCGAAAGGTATGCCATACAAATTATTCAACCAAACGTTAGGTAAAAAAGCGATTTCTAAGCTCATCAACGAATGTTACCGTCGTTTAGGCTTGAAAGAGTCTGTATTACTTGCTGACCAAGTAATGTACACAGGTTTCGCATATGCGGCACGTTCTGGTGCGTCAGTGGGTATCAACGATATGGTGATTCCAGCACAAAAAGAAGAGATCATCCGTGCAGCAGAAGCTGAAGTTGCTGAGATCCAAGAGCAATTTAACTCAGGTTTAGTAACTGCAGGCGAACGTTATAATAAAGTAATCGATATTTGGGCAGCAGCGAACGAACGTGTTGCGAAAGCGATGATGGATAACCTTTCAACGGAAGAAGTAATCAACCGTGAAGGTAACCCAGAAAAACAAGCTTCATTTAACAGCATCTTTATGATGGCGGACTCTGGTGCGCGTGGTTCTGCAGCTCAGATTCGTCAGTTAGCGGGTATGCGTGGTTTGATGGCGCGTCCAGATGGCTCGATCATCGAAACCCCAATCACGGCGAACTTCCGTGAAGGCTTGAACGTTCTTCAATACTTTATTTCAACCCACGGTGCGCGTAAAGGTCTTGCGGATACGGCGTTGAAAACAGCGAACTCAGGTTACTTAACTCGTCGTTTAGTAGACGTGGCACAAGACTTAGTGATCATCGAAGACGACTGTGGTACTTCAGAAGGTATCGTAATGACACCACATATTGAAGGTGGCGATGAGAAAGTACCATTACGCGAATTAGTATTAGGTCGTGTAGCGGCTGAAGATGTATTAAAACCAGGTTCAGAAGAAGTATTAATTCCACGTAACACCTTAATCGACGAAAAATGGTGTGATGTGATTGATGAGAACTCAGTTGATAGCATCAAAGTACGTTCTGTTGTAACTTGTGATACCGACTTCGGTGTGTGTGCGAAATGTTACGGACGTGATTTGGCACGCGGTCACTTAATCAACCAAGGTGAAGCAGTGGGTGTTATCGCGGCACAATCAATCGGTGAGCCGGGTACACAGCTAACCATGCGTACGTTCCACATCGGTGGTGCGGCATCTGCGGCAGCTAAAGAGTCTAGCGTACAGGTGAAAAACAACGGTACGATCAAGTTAGCTAACGCGAAATTCGTTACTAACAAAGATGGCAAGTTGGTATTAACTTCACGTAACACTGAATTAACCGTGATCGACACCTTCGGTCGTACCAAAGAGAACTATAAAGTGCCTTATGGTGCAGTGCTTTCTAAACACGACGGCGACGAAGTGGCAGTGGGCGAAGTGGTGGCAAACTGGGATCCGCATACAATGCCAGTTATCTCAGAGGTATCAGGTCGCATTCAATTCAGCGACATCGTGGATGGTTTAACCGTTACTCGTCAAACGGATGAATTAACAGGTTTATCATCAATCGTGGTACAAGATGTGGGTGAACGTGCAACCGCAGGTAAAGATTTACGTCCAGCATTACGCTTAGTAGATGCAAACGGTAATGATATCTTAATCCCTGGCACAGATGTTCCAGCACAATACTTTTTACCGGGTAAAGCAATTGTAACGCTTGATGATGGTGCAGAAATCGCAGTAGGTGAAGCATTAGCACGTATTCCACAAGAATCTGTGGGTACGAAAGATATTACCGGTGGTCTTCCACGCGTTGCAGATTTATTCGAAGCACGTAAACCGAAAGAGCCAGCAATCCTTGCGGAAATCTCAGGTATCGTTTCATTTGGTAAAGAAACCAAAGGTAAACGCCGCTTAGTAATCACTCCTGCAGAGGGCGAAGCATACGAAGAAATGATTCCAAAATGGCGTCAGCTCAACGTATTCGAAGGCGAAATGGTACAACGTGGTGACGTGATTTCTGATGGTGCAGAAACTCCGCATGACATCTTACGCTTACGCGGTGTACACGCGGTAACCAATTATATCGTAAACGAAGTGCAAGAAGTTTACCGCTTACAAGGGGTAAAAATTAACGATAAACACATCGAAGTTATCGTTCGCCAAATGTTGCGTAAAGCAATCATCACCAACGCTTACGACTCAGAATTCCTTGAAGGGGAACAAGTAGAAGTAGCACGCGTGAAAATTGCCAACCGCAAACGTGCAGCCGAAGGCAAACCGTTGGTAGAATTTGAACGTGAATTACTTGGTATCACCAAAGCATCATTGGCAACTGAGTCATTCATCTCAGCGGCATCGTTCCAAGAAACTACCCGTGTGCTTACCGAAGCAGCCGTTGCAGGTAAACAAGACGAATTACGCGGCTTGAAAGAGAACGTGATCGTGGGTCGTTTAATCCCAGCAGGTACAGGTTTCGCTTACCACAAAGCGCGCGCAGAAAAACGTGCTGCTGCACTTGCAGGACAAGCGGTCGGATTTACCGAAGAAGTTGCAACTCCAGTAGCTAATAACTTTGCAACCGACGCAGATATCGAAGCTGAATTTGAGTTTGTAGCAGATGATGCAACTCAAAGTTTAGCAGCGTTACTCAACGCAGAGATGGAAGCGGAAGAGTAGTCCATAGGGGGGCTTTTAGCCCACCGATTAGATAGAGAAAAGCCCTCAGAACTGGAAAGTTTTGAGGGTTTTCTGAAAATAGTTGGTTACCAGCCCCATTTTAATTTATCGTATAAAGTCACTAATTTTTTAAATTCGCTTGCAACAGCCCCTTTTTCTTTTTTAAGATATTTATTTTTATATCTATTTAGAAAATCAAGTAAATCATCTAAAATGATATCCTGAAGTTCTAAAAAAGGAATTAATCTGAAAACCTCTTCTACATTCTTATGTTCATTAATTAGTCCTTTAATTGTTTTATCCTTGGTTTGTGAAAATTTACGTTTATATTGACCATTAATTTTTATTTCAGTGTTAATGAATTTATCTAAAGAAACTCCCTTCTTTAGACAGAATGCATCTAACTCTTTTTGGTTATTAATATTACATTTTCTTAGATAGTAATATATAGGAACATATACAGCGTTTCCCAGTTGACTCGGAAAGACTAAAGTAAGTAGTTTTTCTGCATCATAATTGTTATTACCATCGGATAGAACATCTTCCATAAGATTAAGTGCATTAATACCAAAATATCCTTGCTCAGAAAATGCTTTTTTAACTCCAACACCTACAACAAATTCAATATCTTTATAATTTTTAGTTTGGTCTATATCAGAAACAAGGATATGTTCTGTTGGTTCGGAAGTATAAACAAATTCATAAAATTGTTCTTTGAAATGACGAAGTATTCTTGCAGGGATTTTTCTTTTCATGCTTCGTATAGCATTATATACCAAAGTGAAATTATTAGTCTTAATAAGAGTGATTGGTAGAGATATATGATCAAATACAATACTACTTTCCGTAATGCTTTCTGACTCATAAATTTTTAATCTATTAACAAAAATAAGATTTTTACGCAATTTATCTAAATTATGATCATCAATACATCTAACAATGGAGGCTAAAATAGCTCTAATGTTTTCGTCATTAAGAGAATATCCAATAAAAATAATAGGGTGTTCCATAAATATAGTAATTAATTTTGAAGCAAGATAAGCATTTCTCGCTTCAAACTTTTGGTAATCAGATTCTGTTAACACTAAAGAGTTTGGGTTGCTTGCACTACCATGGATTTTATATATTTCTCCTACTTCCTGAGGATTAGAAAATAGAAGTTCTTGCTGTCCTATATATACTTCATAATCAGGAAAGATGTTCTCAAGAAACATGTCCCAATTAGTAGTAATAATGCCATCTATATTAAGATTTTCTAGTGCATTAATTTCATTTTGGTATTCTTTATTAATTTTATTATTTAAATTTTTCAGATAATGACTTATTTCAATACGCAAAGCGGACGTTGTATCTTTACTAAAAGATTCATATTTTTCCCTATTTGATATATAAGAATTATCTTTCCACCAAACTTCATGAAAATCATTAGCTAGTAATTCAGCTGCTTTTGCTAAGTTACCGTCGGCAGAAGATTTGTAGTATTTAAAAGATTTTCCTGTATTGCAGAACTTAGTTAATAATCCTTCCCAATCTTCTAAATTTAAATAACGTCTAGAGAATCCAGAGCCAATGAATAGAAATGCTCCTCCTATATGAGACTGTAGTATTTCTGATAATTTATTTTGAATATTCATATACTTGATCCTTTTAATGATTTTTATTAAATGTATAGTTTTATATTTTAATTGATAAGTAAACTAAAAATTATATTTAAGTAACTCAATCTGCTAATACTTTGAAATTTCTCTAACGCTTCAATAAAATCTTCATCAAATCCTTCAAATAAATCCAAAAATTCCATATCTGCTTTAGGTTTAAATGAGCGTAAAATAATATCGCTATTTTCTCCGTGTAGAATTTCAACTGTATCTATATCTAAACGGAAACTAACAGGAATTCTTACTGCTTGGCTGTAACCACTTTGAAAAACTTTTGTTATCATAGTATTACTCCGTATATATTTGTTTTTATAAGTATACACAATTTAGCATAATTTATAATCAAAATTTAATATAACAAAACCCTCAGAGCTAGAAAGTCCTGAGGGCTTTGTTTTGCAAAAAAGAATAAAAATCTGACCGCTTACAACTTCACTAAAAAACCTTCTAACCAATTTTCTGCCGTTTCATCGTGTTCGAAATTGGTTACGGTATCAATACGTTCCGAGTCGCACACTTGTGTTGCACCTTTTGCCTTTAAAGTATTTTCAACAATATCCACTGCGTGGCAGAAGGTGTCGTAATCAGAGCTTCCAAGCCCAACAACACCAAACTTCATTTGGCTAAAATCAAGCGGTTGATTTTCGAGTGCTTCAAACAAAGGCTTGATATTATCAGGCAGCTCGCCTGCACCATGGGTTGAGGTAACCACGATTAAAATGGGTTGCGATTGAATGTCTACCAGCGTTGCGTGATTAAAAAGTTCAACATTAAAGCCTTTGGCGGTTAAACAACTTTCGAGGTGATCGGCAACATATTCCGCACCACCTAAGGTGCTGCCTGTGATAATGCAAATGGATTGGGTCATAAATTTTCCTTTGAATGATATTCGTAGGGAAGGGGAGTTATTCCTTCCCTTTTCTTGTAAATAAAGGACAGGGATAAACCCTGTCCCTACGAGTGAGTTTGGTCAGAAATGAGACTTGAAAAGTATTGGCGGAAGGTCATGGGAGTCGAACCCACCCGAGAACGCTGGCGTCCTCAACAGGATTTGAAGTCCTGCCACCTCACCGGAGATGACGACCTTCCGTTTTAAAAGTAGCCATATTCTACTTTATTTATTAGAATTATCCAACGTTTAGATTTCTCAATTCTTGGCTATGCAACATTTATTTCGTCAAATCCCGTCGGTCGATAAGCTACTCAAACAGCCACAAGCGGTCGATTTTATTCAACAATTTGGACATCAAGCCGTGGTCGAGCAGCTGCGTTTATTGATTGAACAGGCTCGCCGACACGTCCAACATCATCACTCTTTGCCCGATTTTTTGACTAATGCAACCACGTTTTTTGCACAGCTTTTTCATTCCCTTTCCCAATTGCAATCGGTGCAACTTCGCCCTGTGTTTAACTTAACGGGCACGGTGTTGCATACTAATTTGGGGCGGGGATTATGGTCAGAAGCGGCAATTCAAGCGGCGACCTGTGCGATGCAAAGTAATGTGGCATTGGAGTTTGATATTGATGAGGGTAGAAGATCGCATCGTGATCTCTATATTTCTGAGCTGGTTACCAAGATCACGGGTGCAGAAGCAGCTTGCGTAGTAAATAACAATGCGGCAGCGGTGTTGCTGATGTTGGCAACTTTCGCTAAAGATAAAGAAGTGATTGTCTCAAGGGGGGAATTGGTCGAAATTGGTGGGGCATTTCGCATTCCCGATATTATGTTGCAGGCAGGGTGTAAGTTGGTGGAAGTCGGTACGACCAACCGCACACACCTTAAAGATTATCGCAATGCGATCAATGAAAATACCGCCTTTTTGATGAAGGTGCACACGAGCAATTATCATATTGAGGGCTTTACCAGTTCCGTGCTAGAGGAAGAATTAGTCGCACTTGGCAAAGAGTTTGGCTTGCCAGTAATAAGCGATTTAGGCAGTGGCTCGCTGATAGATATGGCATTGCTTGGTTTACCTGCCGAGCCGATGGTGCAACAGAAAGTCGCGGCAGGTGTGGATTTGGTTTCCTTCTCGGGCGATAAGCTCTTAGGCGGGCCGCAAGCGGGCATTATTGTGGGTAAAAAAGTGTGGATTGATGAGCTGCAAGCCCATCCGCTCAAGCGAGTGTTGCGTTGCGATAAAGTGATTTTATCGGCGTTGGAGGCGACCCTTCGTCAATATCTTTTACCTGAAAAATTGTCTGAAACTTTACCGACTTTGAATTTACTCACGCAATCGGTTGATTTGCTGGAAATCCGAGCAGAAAAGCTCAAAGAAGTATTAGGCAAGCGGTTAAATTCACGCTATATTTTGCAAGTTGAACCAAGCCTTGCCCAGATTGGCAGCGGGGCTTTGCCAACGGAAAAACTTCCCTCTGTTGCTGTTACAATCGAGAGTGAAAAACAGAGCGATTTATTAGCATTAGAGCAACAGTTTAAACAATTACCAACTCCGATTATCGGGCGTTTTGCCGATAAAAAATTTTGGTTGGATTTGCGTTCTGTCACGCAGTTTGAGGCGTTGATTGAGATGCTGTCTTTTAATACTCCCCTCTTTAGCAAAGAGGGGCAGGGGGAGATTTGGCAGAAATGAAAACGGAGTTCATCTGAGAATTGAACATCGTTATCAAATCTCCCCTACCCCCTCTTTTCTAAAGAGGGGGATTTTTTTATTGTGATATTCACCACCAGCCCCTCAATAGGATTTTTATGAAAAAACTACTGACAACCCTTTTTGCACTTTCTGCAATTTCTGTTGCCGTGGCAAAAGAAGTAAACGTGAAATTTTTAGGCACCTCAGATGTTCACGGTCGTATTGTGCCGTGGTCTTACGGTGCGGACGTAGAGGACAAATCAGGCTCTTACGCACAAATCGCGACCTATGTAAAAGAAGTGCGTAAATCTCACCCCGATTTAATTTTGGTGGATATTGGTGATGCGATTCAAGATAACCAAGTGGTGAGAAAATCGTCGATCTGAAACTTGCCGATGGTACTCCTGTAACTGATGATATGAAAATCAAACTTGGTATGAACTCTTATCGCTTCGGTCAAATGACCAAAAAAGGCGGTATTTGGGAAGGTCAGCAAATCCCTACCCTTTGGGAATCTAAAGTGGCAATGGGTCAAGAGAAAGGCACGATCCAAAATATGATGATCGACTACATCACTAACGTGAAAAAAGGCAAAGTGGAAGGTGTTTCACACAATCGCTGGAAGATTATAGGCTTATAATTTCTACATTTTACTTTTCAGTTAACTATAACAGCCCCTTTGGGGCTGTTTTTTCTTCCCAATCGTTTTCGTTTTTCCATTCTTTTATCTTTATCAAAAAACCAATAGAATTTTGCAAAAAATCGTGTCAATCCAACCGCTTTTCAGCTAATCTATCTGAGGTATTTATTCACAATCAAATTACAGAGGATTTGTTATGGAGACACTTTTCACTACAGCTCAAAACTGGTTAAATCAAGACCCAGATCAAGAAACTCGTGCGGAGTTAGAGCAACTGATTGCAGAGGCAAAAGCAGGGAAAACGGACGCTCAAGCAGAATTAGCAAACCGTTTTAACGGTCGCTTACAATTTGGTACAGCGGGATTGCGTGGTCGTTTGCAGGCAGGCTCAATGGGGATGAACCGTGTGTTAGTAGCACAAGCTGCGGGCGGTTTAGCGGAATACTTAAAAGGCTACGATAAAGAGCCATCTATTGTAATTGGTTACGATGGTCGTAAAAATTCGGATGTGTTCGCACGCGATACCGCAGAAATTATGGCGGGTGCAGGCATTAAAGCGTATTTATTACCACGCAAATTACCAACCCCAGTGTTAGCCTATGCAATCCAATACTTCGATACCACTGCAGGCGTAATGGTAACGGCAAGCCACAATCCACCTGAGGATAACGGCTATAAAGTTTACTTAGGTAAAGCAAACGGCGGTGGTCAAATCGTTTCACCTGCGGATAAAGAGATTGCGGCACTTATCGACAAAGTAGCAGGAGGTAACATTGCAGATTTACCACGCAGCCAAAATTTCACCGTGTTAAGCGATGAAATTGTCGATGCTTACATTGTGAAAACCGCAAGCCTTGCGAAAGAGCCAGCGTGCGATATTAATTACGTTTACACTGCAATGCACGGCGTGGGCTATGAAGTATTAAGCAAAACCCTTGCCAAAGCAAGTTTACCACAACCGCACGTGGTAGCTGAACAAGTATGGCCAGACGGCACATTCCCAACCGTAAACTTCCCGAACCCAGAAGAGAAAGGGGCATTAGACTTAGCGATTGAAGTAGCGAAAAAACATAATGCTGAATTTATCATCGCAAACGACCCAGATGCTGACCGTTTAGCAGTGGCATTGCCAGATGCAGAAGGTAACTGGAAACCTCTTCACGGTAACGTGATTGGTTGTTACTTAGGTTGGTATTTAGCAAAACAATATCATGCACAAGGCAAACAAGGCGTGTTAGCATGTTCATTGGTTTCTTCACCAGCCCTAGCAGAAATTGCGAAGAAATATGGTTTTGACTCAGAAGAAACTTTAACTGGATTCAAATATATCGGTAAAGTAAACGGTTTATTATTCGGTTTCGAAGAAGCATTAGGTTACTTAGTCGACCCAGACAAAGTTCGCGATAAAGATGGTATTTCAGCGGCAATCGTATTCTTAGATTTAGTACGTAGCCTCAAAAAAGAAGGTAAAACACTTGCAGACTACGCAGCAGACTTCACCAAAGAGTTTGGTGCTTATGTAAGCGGTCAAATTTCTATTCGTGTAAGCGATTTATCTGAAATTGGTAAATTGATGAGTGCATTACGTCATAATCCGCCAGCAGAAGTGGGTGGTTTCAAAGTAGCTACATTCTTAGATCATACAAAAACTGACCGCCAAAGCGATATTTTAGTATTCGTATTAGAAAATGGTAGCCGTTTAATTGCTCGTCCATCAGGCACAGAACCGAAAATCAAGTTCTACTTAGATGCACGTGGTACTGACCCGAAAAATGCAGATGAAGTATTAGCACAATTCGATGAAAGCGTACGCGTTCTTTTGCGTCAAGAACAATATGGCAAACAAGATTGCTAATTTGCATTTTGCAAAATAGATGAGAAAAAACACCGCTTCTCTTTTGTAGGCTAGAGTGAGCACAAGGATACAGTAGCGGTTCTAAATGCCCCGTAAGGGGCATATTTATTTCTCCTATAAGATATGCCCGTTTTGACTATTTTAAGTCTAAAACGGGCATTTAATTTTCCTCTAAAGCTACCTCCAAGCGGTTATTTTTGTGATCTTGCTCACAGAACTGAACATAAAATCGCGTTTTTCTTCAAAAAAGCCTTTCCCTGTGAATAATAAAAAACAGAAATTTTCTTTATTCAACCAATCAGGAGAAATGCTATGACTGCTTTGAAATCCACTCCCGTGAAAATTGGTATCCGCCCAACCATCGACGGTCGCCGTTTAGGAGTGCGTGAATCACTCGAAGATCAAACAATGAATATGGCGAAAGCTGTGGCGAAATTGATTAGTTCAGAAGTTCGTCATACTAATGGCGATTTCGTGGAATGTGTAATCGCAGACAGCTGCATCGGTGGCGTGGCAGAATCTGCCGCTTGTGCAGAAAAATTTAAACGTGAGAATGTCGGTGCGGTGATTACGGTAACCCCTTGCTGGTGCTACGGTTCTGAAACCATTGATATGGATCCACACACACCAAAAGCGATTTGGGGTTTCAACGGTACAGAACGCCCAGGGGCAGTTTATTTAGCGGCAGCCCTTGCTGGTCATAACCAACTTGGTTTACCTGCTTTCTCTATTTACAGCCACGAAGTGCAAGAAGCAGACGATCAAACTATTCCAGCGGATGTGCGTGAAAAATTATTACGTTTTGCCCGTGCTGGTTTAGCTGTGGCAACTTTACGCGGTAAATCTTACCTCTCTATCGGATCTGTTTCGATGGGTATCGCAGGTTCTATTGTGAACCAACCATTCTTCCAAGAATACTTAGGTATGCGTAACGAATACGTGGATATGTCTGAAATTACCCGCCGTATCGACCGTGGCATTTACGACCATGAAGAATACGAACTTGCACTTCAATGGGCTAACGAATACTGCATTGACGGCGTGGATGTAAACGCACCAGAAAATCAAATGAACGCGGAAGAAAGAGCGGAGTTACGTAAAACTTTAGTCAAAATGACCATCATCGCACGCGATTTAATGGTCGGCAATCCAAAATTGGCTGAACTCAACTTTGGCGAAGAAGCGTTAGGTCACAATGCGATTGCAGCTGGTTTCCAAGGTCAACGTCATTGGACAGACCATCGTCCAAATGGCGACTTTATGGAAGCGATGTTGAACTCAACTTATGACTGGAATGGCGTACGTCCTCCATACATTCTTGCAACCGAAAATGACAGCTTAAACGCAGTAAATATGTTGTTCGGTAACCTTTTAACTGGTCAAGCTCAAATCTTTGCTGACGTACGTACTTACTGGAGTGAAGACTCCGTAGAACGTGTGACAGGCTGGCGCCCAGAAAACGGTTTCATTCACTTAATCAACTCTGGTTCTGCGGCATTAGATGGCACAGGTCAACACCAAGACAAAGATGGCAATCCTGTAGTGAAACCAGCTTGGGAAGTGACTGAGGCAGACGGCAAACGCTGCTTAGAAAATACTCGTTGGTGTCCAGCGGTGTATGAATACTTCCGTGGGGGCGGTTTATCTTCTCAATACCTCACCAAAGGTGGTATGCCATTTACCATGCACCGCATTAACTTTGTCAAAGGTGTAGGCCCTGTTCTTCAAATTGCAGAAGGCTGGTCAATTGAGTTACCTGAAAATGTACACGACATCTTAAATAAACGTACTAATGAAACTTGGCCAACGACTTGGTTCGTGCCTCGTCTAAATGGTAAAGGTGCATTCAAAGATGTGTATTCTGTGATGGCAAACTGGGGTGCAAACCATTGTGTAGCTACTTACGGACACGTTGGGGCAGACTTGATTACCTTAGCTTCTATGCTTCGTATTCCAGTCAATATGCACAACGTGGAAGAAAAAGACATTTTCCGTCCAAGTGCATGGAATATGTTTGGTCAAGATAAAGAAGGTCAAGACTACCGTGCTTGTGCGAACTTTGGACCGCTTTATAAATAACGCAAGCGGTAAAAATTTGCGTATAAATTGCAAATTTCCTCGAATGGAGGAAATTTGAAAAGATGCTACTTAAACGATGAGGTTGAATTTTTTCTGCCAAATCTCTCCCCCTCTTTGCTAAAGAGGGGGGAAGAGAGCGGAGTAATAAGTAGCATCACATTTCAGAATTCAGGAGATAACCATGGCAATTGCATTTATCTTCGACTGTGGTGCAACCAACCTTCGCACCATTGCTATTGATGATACAGGGAAGATTTTAAGTGCTCACCATCTACCCAATAACACTCAACCTGGGGTAGAAAATCCAGATTATCACATCTGGGCGATTGATGAAATTTGGGGCAAATTGCTCACCTGTGCTAAACAAACCTTAGCGGAATTAAGCCCAGAACAACGTCAGCAAATTGTGGGCATTTCTGTTACCACCTTTGGTGTGGATGGTGCGTTATTTGACAAACAGGGCAACCAACTTTATCCGATTATTTCGTGGAAATGTCCACGTACCTTGCCAATTATGACAAGCCTCGCAAATTACATTGATGTCGAAAAACTTTATCAACGTAATGGTGTAGGACATTACAGCTTTAATACCCTATTCAAACTGTTATGGCTTAAACAGCATCAACCTGAGGTTTATACCAAAGCAAATAGTTTTATGTTTATTTCATCTATCTTGACCTACCGTTTAACAGGCGTGCAAAGCACAGACCGCACAATGGCAGGAACTTCTATGATGACTTGTATTGAGCAAGATGCTTGGGACGACGAAGTATTGAATTTATTGGGCTTGAGCAAAGAGCATTTCCCACCAATGAAAAGTGCAGGTGAGGTCATTGGCGGATTAAAAGCGGATCTTGCTGTTGAGTTAGGCTTGAGTGCTGATATTCCCGTGATTTCTTGCGGACACGATACTCAATTTGCGATTTTTGGATCAGGAGCAGATTATAACCAACCTGTTTTAAGCTCGGGTACTTGGGAAATTTTGATGGCTCGTACCCAACAGGCAAAGCCAGAATGGCAATTTGCTCAACACGGTTTAACCATTGAATTTGATAGTCAAGCGGGTTGCTTCAATCCTGGTGTGCAATGGGTAGCTTCAGGCATTATGGAATGGCTCGGCAAACGCTTCTTTACTGAAGTGGCAGGTACGGATGCTTATTATCGTACGATGATTGATGAAGCTCGTGCCATTCCTGCGGGGGCAAATGGTGTAAAACTGATTGGGAATTTTGATGGTACAACCAATCAAATGGGATCAATCGTTGGGCTTTCAATGCATACCAAACGAGGAGAAATTTACCGTGCAGGTCTGGAATATATGGCTTACCGCCTAAAAGATGGCTTACAGCTCTTGCAAAAAGTAGGTAACTTCAATGCTGAAAGTTTAATTTGCGTAGGTGGTGGTTCGAAAAATGCACTTTGGAATCAAATCCGTGCCGATGTGCTGAATTGTCCCGTTGATGTGGTGGATTTCCCAGAAACCACGGTTTTAGGTGCAGCGATGTTTACTTTCTTCGGTGCGGGTAGATTTGGCTCACCGCTCGAAGCTCAACAAGCGATGCGACCAACTGTTACAAGGATTGAGCCGTCAGAAAACAGCCAGTATTACAAATAAATAATAAAAGGAGACATTCTATGTTAAAAGGCATCCACCCCGCAATTTCCCCAGAATTATTAAAAATTTTGGCTGAAATGGGACACGGGGACGAATTGGTCCTTTCAGATGCTCACTTTCCAGCACATCAATTACATCACAAAGTAATTCGTGCTGATGGTGTTGACATCCCAACTTTATTGCTTGGCATTACTCCGCTGTTTGAATTTGACCAATACGTTGAAGCACCATTAGCAATGATGCAAGCGGTAAAAGGAGATAACCTCGATCCAAGCGTAGAAGCTCGTTATTTAGAAGCTATCAAAAAAATTAACGGCACCGCACCAAAAGTAGAACGCGTCGAACGCTTTGCTTTTTATGAGCGTGCTAAAAAAACTTATGCCGTCGTAATCACAGGCGAAACTGCCAAATATGGCAATGTGATTATTAAGAAAGGCGTTACGCCTGTGGAATAACCCTACAAGCGGTTAAAAATCTTAGAAATTTTACTAATCTTACAATAAAAAGGTGAATCAAATGAACCGACTAGAACTTTCCGAAAAAATTATTCATACCTGTTTAGAAATGACTCGTCTTGGTTTAAACCAAGGCACAGCGGGCAATGTGAGCGTACGTTATAAAGACGGTATGCTCATTACGCCAACAGGTAAACCTTACGAACTCACTAAACCTGAAGACATCGTTTACGTAGATAAAAACGGTAAACACGAAGAGGGAAAATTACCTTCAAGTGAATGGCAATTCCATTTAGCGGTTTACCAAGCACGTCCTGAAGCGAATGCAGTTGTGCACAACCACGCTAAAAATTGTGCAGGGCTTTCTATTCTCGAAAAACCGATTCCGCCAATCCACTATATGATTGCTGTTGGTGGAACAGATCATATCCCTTGCGTGCCTTATGCTACTTTCGGTACACATCAATTGGCTGATTATGTGCGTGAAGGGATTAAAGAAAGCAAAGCGATTTTACTTGCTCACCACGGTTTAATTGCGTGTGAGTCTAACCTTGATAAAGCGTTATGGCTTGCTCACGAAGTAGAAGTGTTGGCAACGTGGTATTTGCAACTGTTATCGACAGGCTTAGATATTCCGCTACTCAGCAAAGAGCAAATGGCGGTTGTGCTTGAGAAATTTAAATCTTACGGATTACGTATTGAAGAATAATCCTAGCTGAAATCATACCCATTCAATATGAGGAAACATATTATGAGTGCTAAAGTTTTAGAAAAGAAATTCCTTGTTCCCTTCATCTTAATTACGAGCTTATTTGCCCTTTGGGGATTTGCGAATGATATTACCAACCCAATGGTTGCCGTATTCCAAACAGTAATGGAAATTCCAGCATCTGAAGCAGCACTTGTGCAATTTGCCTTCTATGGTGGTTACGGCACAATGGCAATCCCTGCCGCACTTTTTGCTAGCCGATATAGCTATAAAGCCGGCATTATGTTGGGGTTAGTACTCTATGCGATTGGTGCCTTCTTATTCTGGCCTGCCGCAAAATATGAAGTGTTCAATTTCTTCTTAATTTCACTTTATATCTTAACTTTCGGCTTGGCTTTCTTAGAAACCACAGCAAACCCTTATATTCTAGCTATGGGCGATCCACAAACTGCAACTCGTCGTTTGAACTTTGCACAATCTTTCAACCCACTGGGCTCAATTACAGGGATGTTTGTTGCCTCTCAATTAGTACTGACTAATTTAGAATCAGACAAACGCGATGCGGCAGGTAACTTAATTTTCCATACGCTTTCAGAAGCCGAAAAAATGGGGATTCGTACTCACGATTTAGCTGAAATCCGCGATCCTTATGTAGCACTAGGTTTTGTGGTAGTTGCCGTGCTTATCATCATCGGCCTTTATAAAATGCCAGCAGTAAAAGTAGAAGAAGGTGCTCGTATCTCATTTAAAGAATCTTTTGGTCGCTTAATTCAAAAAGCGAAATATCGTGAAGGTGTGATTGCACAAGTATTCTATGTAGGTGTGCAAATCATGTGCTGGACATTCATCGTACAATACGCTGAGCGTTTAGGCTTCACTAAAGCGGAAGGTCAAAACTTTAACATTATTGCGATGGGTATCTTCATTGTGAGTCGTTTTGTCAGCACCAGTTTAATGAAATATCTTAAAGCTGAATTTATGTTAATGCTCTTTGCTATCGGCGGATTCTTCAGCATCTTAGGTGTCATTTTCATCGACGGAGTATGGGGCTTATATTGCTTAATCTTAACTTCAGGCTTTATGTCTCTTATGTTCCCAACTATCTACGGCATCGCTTTAGATGGCTTGAAAGAAGAATCAACTTTAGGTGCAGCAGGTTTAGTCATGGCGATTGTGGGCGGTGCGTTAATGCCACCTCTACAAGGTATGATCATTGATCAAGGCGTTGTTATGGGCATCCCAGCTGTAAACTTCTCATTCATCTTACCACTTATCTGTTTTGTGATGATTTCAATCTACGGTTACAGATGCTGGAAAGTCTTAAAATAAATTGCTGATGGCATAGGATGTGCCATCTTCCCTTCTTCTTTAATTTGTAAAATCATGGAGTCTATTATGGCTAATCGAATCATTCTTAATGAAACCAGTTATCATGGTGCAGGCGCGATTGGACATCTTGTTGATGAAGTACGCAGTCGCCAATTCAAAAAAGCTTTTGTCGTAACTGACAAAGAATTAGTGAAATTCAACGTTGTCGAGAAAGTTACCCGCTTGTTAGATGAAGCAGGCTTACCTTACGAGATCTTTGATGAAGTCAAAGCCAATCCAAGCGTAGAGGTGATTAAGCAAGGCGTAGCAAAATTTAAAGCTAGCGGTGCGGATTACTTAATTGCTATTGGTGGCGGTTCACCAATTGATAGCTCAAAAGCGATTGGGATTATTATCGACAACCCTGAATTTAGTGACGTATTATCACTCGAAGGTGTAGCGCCAACACGTAATAAATGTGTACCGATTATCGCTATTCCAACTACCGCAGGGACTGCTGCTGAAGTGACGATTAACTACGTTATTACTGATGAAGAGAAAAAACGCAAATTCGTTTGTGTTGACGTGCATGATGTTCCCATCGTTGCATTAGTCGATCCAGAAATGATGAGCAGTATGCCAAAAGGTTTAACTGCAGCAACTGGTATGGATGCCTTAACTCACGCCATCGAAGGTTATACTACCAAAGCTGCTTGGGCATTAACCGATGCATTACACTTAGAAGCAATCCGCTTGATCTCTAGCTCCTTACGTGGTGCGGTAGCTAATACCAAAGAAGGCCGAGAAGGTATGGCACTTGGTCAATATGTTGCAGGTATGGGCTTCTCAAATGTGGGATTAGGTATTGTACATAGTATGGCTCACCCTCTTTCTGCCTACTACGACACACCACACGGCATTGCAAATGCGGTGTTATTACCTTATGTTTTAGCATTCAATGCACCAGCAACAGGTGAAAAATTCCGTGAAATTGCACGTGCAATGGGCGTTAAAGGCGTTGATAACATGAGCCAAGAAGAGTATCGTCAAGCTGCTATTGATGCAGTAAAACAACTCTCTCATGATGTTGGCATTCCTGAAAAATTACATATGATTGGTGTGAAAGAGGAAGATTTAGTATCCCTTTCTCAAGATGCACTGAAAGATGTATGCACAGGCGGCAATCCGCGTGATTGTACCGCAGAAGAGATCCTAGAAATCTACAAAACTGCCTTTTAAGTAGAACTATAATAAAAACTTAACTCCGTATTGCCCGATTATTTGTCGTGTTTGAATAATCGGGCTTTTTTGTGGGTAGTTACTTAATTTGGCTACCAATCACGCCACCTAAAGCAGCGCCACCTAAGGTTGCACCTGTTGATTCGCCAATGACGTGTCCTGCAACACCACCAATTGCCGCACCAATCGCTGTGTTGCGTTGTTGTTTATTTAGGTTGCCACAAGCAGCAATGCCTATCACTAAACTTAACACAAACATTTTAGAGATTAATTTCATTTTTTATTCCTTATCAATCTGCGTGAAATTACGCATTCATTAAGATGAGCAACCGATAAATAAGTTCTTAAAAAGCACAAATTTCTGAGAAAGTTTGTATAAACTTCCAGTCTTCTTTATAATTCCACTCTATCAAGCGGTTATTTTTAACAACATTTTTGCAATGAATACTCAACTTTTAGATGGCGTGCCACTCACCAGCCTGTCAGGTGTAGGAGCGGCGATTGCCGAGAAACTTAGCCGAATTGGCATTCAAAACGTGCAGGATCTGCTGTTTCATTTGCCGATGCGTTATGAAGATCGCACGCGGATCACGCCCATTTCAGACGTTCGCCCTGAAAGTTTTGCCACCATTGAAGGCTACGTGCAGCACACCGAAGTGCAATTTGGGCGTCGCCCGATTTTATCGGTCACGCTTTCCGATGGCACGAGCAAAATTATGCTTAAGTTCTTCAACTTCAATGCAGGAATGAAAAACAGCCTTGCCACAGGCGTGCGGGTGAAAGCCTTTGGTGAGATTAAACGCGGGCGTTATATGGCGGAGATTTATCACCCCGAATATCAAATTATCCGCAATAATCAACCGCTTGCATTGGCGGAAACACTCACACCAATTTACTCCACCACCGAAGGATTGAAACAGGCTTCACTGCGTAAAATGACCGAACAAGCCTTGGTGGTGTTGCAGAATGTGCAAGTCGCTGAGCTTTTGCCTGAGCAATATAACCCGCATCAATATAGCTTGAAAGAAGCATTGGCGTTGCTGCATCGCCCACCACCGAGCGTGTCGGCTGAGGTATTAGAAAAAGGCGAACATCCTGCTCAGAAGCGGTTGATTTTTGAGGAACTTTTGGCACACAACCTTGCGATGCAACAGCTTCGCTTAGGCGTAAAACAGCAATATGCCGAGCCGCTAAGCTACAAAACGGATTTGAAACAACGCTTTTTAGCGAGTCTACCTTTCCAACCAACCAACGCCCAAAAACGCGTTACCGAAGACATTGAGCGCGATTTGGCTCAACCGTCGCCAATGATGCGCTTGGTGCAAGGTGATGTAGGCTCGGGAAAAACCTTAGTTGCAGCACTTGCCGCACTCACTGCCATTGATAACAGCAAACAAGTAGCGTTGATGGCACCAACTGAAATTCTGGCTGAACAACACGCCAATAATTTCGCCAATTGGCTTCGTCCGTTTGGGATTGAAGTTGGCTGGCTGGCTGGCAAAGTGAAAGGCAAAGCGAGAAATGCTCAGTTGGAAGCGATCAAAAATGGTGATGTACAGATGATTATTGGCACGCATGCCCTGTTTCAAGAGAGCGTGGAATTTCACGACTTGGCGTTGATTATTATCGACGAGCAACACCGTTTTGGGGTGCATCAACGTTTGACGTTACGTGAAAAAGGTGCAAAAACTGATCACTATCCACATCAACTGATTATGACCGCAACGCCAATTCCACGAACGCTAGCGATGACAGTTTATGCTGATTTAGATACTTCAATTATCGATGAATTGCCACCTGGGCGAACGCCTATTAAGACGGTGGTTATTTCAGAAGATCGCCGCCCTGAAATTGTGCAACGTGTTTATCAAGCCTGCAAAAATGAGAAACGCCAAGCCTATTGGGTTTGCACGCTTATTGATGAATCAGAAGTGCTGGAAGCCCAAGCCGCGGCAGCCATTGCCGAAGATTTACAGCGTGCCTTGCCTGATTTGCGGATTGGTTTGGTACATGGGCGAATGAAACCACAAGAAAAACAAGAAATAATGTCGGAATTTAAAGCTGCAAACATTGATTTGTTGGTAGCAACTACAGTGATTGAGGTGGGTGTAGATGTGCCAAATGCGAGCTTAATGATTATAGAAAATTCAGAACGCCTAGGATTAGCACAACTTCACCAACTGCGTGGACGGGTTGGACGTGGAGCAACCGCTTCGCACTGTGTGCTGATGTATAAACCACCGCTAGGCAAAATTTCCAGCAAACGCCTGCAAGTGATGAGAGATAGTCAAGACGGCTTTTACATTGCAGAGAAAGATTTGGAAATTCGTGGAACAGGCGAAATTCTCGGTACGAAACAAACTGGTTCGGCGGAATTTAAGGTGGCAAATTTAATGCGTGATCGCAAAATGATTCCGCTCGTCCAACGCTACGCCAAGCAAATTATTGTGGAAAATTCACCGCTTGCAGAGGCGTTGATTAGACGCTGGTTGAATGAAAAGGCGGAGTATACGAATGCGTAGGTAGAATAAAAAATCCTTCTTTTGGAGTGCAGATCATGCATATCATTGTTAAAAAGAGGGATTTTTTTAGTATGTTCTTACGCTTGGTGGCTCGTAGCTTTCAATAAACGTTTCAATCTCTGCCAAATCATTACTAAATAAAATCTTGTCGCGATCTGGTTGCGTTAAGAAACCATCTTGCACCATTCTGTCGTAAAAATCACGTAAATTATCAAAATAGCCGTTTTCATTAAAGAGAATGCACGGATTTGGATTTTGCCCAATTCTTGCCCAAGAAATCACTTCGGAAATTTCTTCTAACGTGCCTGGTCCACCTGGTAAGGCGATAAAGGCGTTGGCAAGATCAAACATTCGTTTTTTACGTTCGGTCATTGATTGAACGACAACTAATTCAGTTAAATTCGGATGAGCAAGTTCACGTTCTTTTAAAAACTCAGGAATAATGCCAATCACCTTGCCACCTTGAGCTAACACACTATCGGCAACCAGCCCCATTAAACCAGCTGCCACGCCACCATAAACGAGTTGATGCTGTTTTTCTGCAATCCATTTGCTGAGTTTTTGGCTGGCTTGTTGGTACACTTCATTATTGCCAAGACTAGCACCACAATAGACGGTAATATTCATAACACTTCCTTTGTATTAGGTGGGATTTGCAAATTTGAGGTAATAAAAAACCGCTTGTTATAAAACAAGCGGTTAGAATTTAATGGCGGAGGAAGTGAGATTCGAACTCACGGAGGGCGTAAACCCTCGCCGGTTTTCAAGACCGGTGCCTTCAACCACTCGACCATTCCTCCGTTGAAAACGAGCAGAATAATATCGGTTTATCAGCAGGTGGTCAAGCAAAAGTTTGACTGAAAATCTTAAGTGGCTATTTTCTAATCAACCAAATGCCGCTTTCAATGTGATGCGTGTAAGGGAATTGGTCGAACAGTGCTGCACGTTCAATTTTATGCGTTTGCGAAAGCTGTTTTAGGTTATCTGCCAGCGTTTCTGGATTACATGAGATGTATAAAATTCGCTCATAGGCTTGCACCATATCAAGTGTAGCTTGATCTAAGCCTGCACGTGGTGGATCGACAAAAATCGTGTTGCATTCATAGCTTTTCAAATCAATGCCTTTCAAGCGGTTAAATTCCCGCATGCCATTTATCGCTTGGGTAAACTCTTCAGCAGACATTCGAATAATCTGCAAATTATCCACACCATTTTTTTCGATGTTGTATTGTGCTGATTGCACTGAAGATTTTGAGATTTCGGTCGCCAGCACTTTGCGGAAATTGTCGGCTAACGCAATCGAGAAGTTGCCGTTGCCGCAGTAAAGTTCCAGCAAATCGCCCGTGCTGTTTTTGGTGCAATTTCTCGCCCATTCGAGCATTTTAATATTCATTTCGGCATTCGGTTGGGTGAAGCTGTTTTCCACTTGGCGATAAACATAATTTTTGCCTGCGAGCGGTAAAATTTCCTCGACAAAATCACAATCTAACGCGATTTTTTGCTTAGTTGCACGCCCGATGATTTGCACCTTAAAGCCTTGATTTTCTAAGCGAGTTTTTAAGGTTTTCGCCTGTTCAATCCATGCCTCATCGAGCTTTTTATGATAGAGCAGTGAAACAGCGATTTCGCCGCTTAATGTGCTTAAATAATCAACTTGGAACAGTTTACGAGTTAAGATTTCATTATCAAGAATTTCAGCCAGCAAAGCTTGCATCATACGGTTGATCAGTTCATTCGCAATAGGGAAGCTATCTACGCGATAACGCTGTTTGGTTGTTTGATCAAACATAATATGATAGAGCTCATTTTCGCCTTGCTCGTTCTTATCGTGCCAAACGCGAAATTCAGCCCGCATACGGAAATGACTGGGTTTTGAGGCAAAAACGTCTAACTCAGGCGCATTGAATGGTGCAAGTAAAGCGGTTAAATTTTCGGTTTTTTTTGCAAGAAGTTCGGAATATTGTTCGATAGGTAATGTCATGGTTTTCTTCAGATAAAAAACAAGGTGCAAAAATGCACCCTATCTATAAAAAAATATTAGCGAATGGCTTATTCTGCCGCACTAAAATCGTCACCAGCATCGCTGCCTGCGTTGCCAGAAAGCGTGTAGATGCGTTTCGATTTGGTTGTTAATGAACGATATTTTAACCACGCTTTTTCGATGATGCTTTCTGCGATTTCATCACCTTTCATCACGGCAACAAAACGTTCTTCTTCCGCCGTTGTTGCTTTACGTTCGCCACTTTCTAATGCTAAACATGCTTGACCATATTGCTCTAAAATTTGAGCTTCGCGGATGGTGTAGTCACCGTGGCGAGCAAAACCACGCGGGTAGTTTTTATCATCAAAGTAACGACGGGTTACGCTAAAACTTTCTGCCATAATATGCCTCTTTATAATATGCAAATTTGCTGTGGGAAAATAAAAAATCAATTGTGCATTAAAGCAAGGAATAAAAATAAGGTCAAGGATTTATGCATGCAAGCGGTCGTTTTCTTGCAAAAATTTACCTATAATGGGAGCTTCTGTGATTTTGATAAAAGGACTTTTATTTAAAAATGAAACCCTACATTAGGCTTTTCTTTCGTGTTTTTTTCAAGCGAATAGGGCAAAACCAAATTCCGGTCACTGCAGGCTATTTGACCTACAACACAATGCTTGCTACTGTGCCATTGATTATGGTGATTTTCTCCGTGTTTACCATTTTTCCGTTTTTTGAGGAAGCTACGGGGCAAATTAAAGCACTCATTTACGATAATTTCGCCCCAAGTGCAGGCGATTTAGTGCAAGAATATTTGGAAAGTTTTGTCGCGAATTCCCGCAAAATGGGGATCGTCAGCACGCTCGGTTTGGTTGTTGTTGCGTTGATGTTGATCCATAACATCGATAAAGCACTTAACAGTTTGTGGCACGAAACCCGTAAGCGGTCAATTTTGCTCTCATTTTTGCTCTACGCCTTGTTACTGGTGTTCGCACCGCTCCTCACTGGGATGAGTATTGCGATTAGCTCTTATATTATGTCTCTGCGAATGTTTAGCGATTTGGAGGTGTTTTCGCTCAGCAATTATCTGCTAAATTATGTGCCGTTTTTGCTCACGTGGCTGCTATTTAGCTTGATTTATTGGTTGGTGCCGAATACCAAGGTAAAATGGCATCATGCCTTGATTGGGGCGTTATTAGCAGGGATTTTCTTTACGCTCGGTAAACAGGTTTTTATTTGGTACATTACTACTTTCCCTTCTTATCAAGCGATTTATGGTGCATTGGCAACCCTGCCAATTACTTTATTGTGGATTCATCTAAGCTGGCAGGTGGTACTCTTTGGTGGGCAATTTGCCGCTGTGTTAAAAGATGTTGAGTTGATTCAAAAAGGAGAGTTAACTTTATGATTGCGTTAATTCAGCGAGTGAAATGGGCAAAAGTGGAAGTAGAAAACCAAACGATAGGCGAAATTGCCCATGGGTTGTTGGTGCTATTAGGTGTAGAACAAGGCGATACGCAAGAAAAATCTGATCGCTTATTGGAGAAAGTGCTGAATTACCGCATCTTTTCCGATGAACAAGGCAAAATGAATTTTAACGTGCAGCAAGCGGGCGGAAGCCTGCTAGTGGTTTCACAGTTCACGCTGGCTGCCGACACCCAAAAAGGCTTACGCCCAAGTTTTTCCAAAGGCGGAAGCCCGCAAGTGGCGAACGAGCTTTACACTTACTTCCATCAGCAAGCAGCGAAAAAAATTCACACCCAAACAGGGCAATTTGCGGCAGATATGCAAGTCTCATTACAAAATGACGGACCAGTGACTTTTTGGTTGCAGGTTTAGCGATTTATTTGTGGAAAAAAACGCCTTTCTATGTTAAAACTAGGGAGCTTTTTTCGTTAAATTTTTAACAATTTTATTTACAAGGAACACAACAATGTCTTTACAAGCAATTATTGAAGCGGCATTCGAACGTCGTGCAGAAATCACTCCAAAAACTGTGGATGCAGCAACACGCACAGCAATTGAAGAGGTGATCGAAGGGTTAGACAACGGCACTTACCGCGTGGCGGAAAAAATTGACGGCGAATGGGTTACGCATCAATGGTTAAAAAAAGCGGTTTTACTTTCATTCCGTATTAACGACAACCAAATCATTGACGGTGCAGAAACCAAATACTACGACAAAGTGGGCTTAAAATTTGCAGATTACACAGAAGAACGCTTCGCACAAGAAGGCTTCCGTGTCGTGCCTTCTGCAACCGTGCGTAAAGGGGCATACATTTCTAAAAACTGTGTGTTAATGCCATCTTATGTGAACATCGGTGCTTACGTTGGCGAAGGCACAATGGTGGACACTTGGGCAACCGTAGGTTCTTGTGCACAAATCGGTAAAAACGTTCACTTATCAGGCGGCGTGGGCATCGGTGGCGTATTAGAGCCATTACAAGCAAACCCAACCATCATCGGCGACAACTGCTTTATCGGTGCACGTTCTGAAGTGGTTGAAGGTGTGATCGTAGAAGACGGCTGTGTAATCTCAATGGGCGTATTCATCGGTCAATCAACCCGTATTTATGACCGCGAAACAGGCGAAATTCACTACGGTCGTGTACCAGCTGGTTCTGTGGTAGTGTCTGGTAGCCTACCATCAAAATGTGGTAAATACAGCCTTTACTGTGCAGTAATTGTGAAAAAAGTAGATGCAAAAACTTTAGGTAAAGTGGGCATCAACGAATTACTTCGTACGATTGAAGAATAATTTTTAAATATAGGGAGTGTGAACCCTTGGTTCACGCACGTAAGCGGTCTATTTTCATAAGAAAAGGCAAAACGTGCGTGGGTTTTTCAAATCACACCCCTATTCTAGTGCAACATTGGAGGCACTATGACCACCTACAATCTACGCTTAAAAGCTAAAAACGAACTTACCCCTCACCCCACCGCCCAATACTGGCGAAAATGCCAAGTTGAAGAACTTTTCGATTTACCTTTTATGGATTTAGTCTTCCGAGCGGCAAGCGTTCACCGTGAACATTTCAACCCTAATGCCATTCAACTTTCTACTTTGCTTTCCATCAAAACAGGTGGCTGTGCGGAAGATTGCGAATACTGCCCGCAGTCCGCTCGTTACGACACAGGTGTGGAAAAGCAAACGATGCTTGACGTGGAATATATTGTTGAAAAAGCCAAAATCGCCAAATCCCGTGGTGCAAGCCGTTTCTGTATGGGAGCAGCGTGGCGAGGACCGAAACCGAAAGATATTGAAACCGTCTCAAACATCATTCATGCAGTGAAATCTCTTGGTTTAGAAACCTGTGGTACTTTCGGTATGTTGGAAGAGGGAATGGCGGAAGATTTAAAAGACGCGGGCTTGGATTACTACAATCATAACCTCGATACTGATCCAGAACGCTACAATAAAATTATCCACACCCGTTCTCATGATGACCGAATGGACACACTCGGCAAGGTGCGTCATGCAGGCTTGAAAATCTGCTGCGGGGGCATTGTGGGAATGAACGAAACCCGTGCTGAACGTGCAGGCTTAATCGCTAGCCTTGCGAACCTCGACCCGCAGCCTGAAAGCGTGCCGATTAACCAATTAGTGAAAGTGGCAGGCACACCGCTGGAAAATGCGGAAGATTTGGACTGGACTGAGTTTGTTCGCACCATCGCTGTTGCACGTATTACAATGCCAAACAGCTACGTTCGCCTTTCTGCAGGCAGAAGCAATATGCCAGAATCAATGCAAGCCCTTTGCTTTATGGCGGGCGCGAACTCGATTTTCTACGGTGACAAATTGCTCACCACCGAAAACCCAGAAGAAGATGGCGACCGCTTGTTAATGGAAAAATTGAACTTGTATCCGTTGGCGTATGAGGCAGAAAATTAAATGAAAAAAATCCTTTTATTAAATGGCCCAAACCTGAATATGCTTGGTAAACGCGAGCCTCAGATTTACGGCTCACAAACCCTTGCAGATATTGAAACGCACCTTCAAACTGAAGCTCAAAAGCGGGGCTACCAGCTTGATTATTTCCAAGCCAATGGCGAAGAGCCGTTGCTTAACCGTATTCATCAAGCCTTTGGCAACGTGGATTTTATTATCATCAACCCTGCAGCATTTACCCACACCAGTGTTGCCTTACGCGATGCATTGTTGGCGGTCGCTATTCCTTTTGTGGAAGTGCATCTCTCCAACGTCCACGCCCGCGAACCTTTTCGCCATCACTCTTATTTAAGTGATCTTGCCAAAGGTGTGATTTGTGGTTTAGGTGCAAAAGGGTATGATTACGCTCTTGATTTTGCGATTTCTCAACTGGAAAAATAAGAAAAATGAGCATTAAATACGAGAAACTCATCGTGCTATGCAACGGGCTATCGCGTTTGCTTGGCAATATTGTCAAAATTTTGGGTTACCCATTTCACGCCCTTTTTCCGAAAAAACGCTTTACGATTCCTGAATTTAGCCCTGCAAAACTCAGCTCAAATCGCAAGGATAAAATCAACCGCACCATTTGGCAAACAAACTATTCCAACAAAGTCACGTTGCCGATGTATTGCAACTATCTCTTCAATCGCTTGATGTCGTTGAGCTACGATTATCGGTATGTCAGCACTGAAGAACGCGAAGAATATCTGAAAACCCACGCAGAGCCGCGTGTGTTTGAGGCTTACAGCCAACTGACCGATGGTGCTGCCCAAGCGGATTTTTGGCGTGTCTTTACCCTATGGCGTGAAGGTGGGATTTACATCGACATCGACGGGCATTTGGTTTTCCCACTTTCGCAAATCATCCGCGAAAACGACAGCGAAGTGCTGATTAAACGCCGTGATAAATATACCAACTTCTTTCTTGCGTGCGAAGCAGGACATCCGATCATGAAAGCGACGCTCGATCGCATTGTGGATAATATCGAAAACCGTCGCATTGATGGTGGTGTATTTGTGATGACAGGACCCGACACCTTAAATGCTGCGATTGGGAATCAAATCGTGAACACTCGCCGTGATAAAATCACTTGCACACAAGGCACATTCACCAACGAGCATTTCCAATATATCGACAAGCCGCGTAGTAAGTGGAATTACAAAAAGAATGAGGAACTATTGAAATAGGTGTAGAATAGCCCCGATTTTGACCTTTTAAGCGGTCGTTTTTCGCAAATTTTTTGCAAAAACGACCGCTTGTATTTTTGTGATTTAAACTTTTAGGACTTTGTGTGAAAAAACAACCCTCTCTTTTAGGTGGTGCGAGTATTATCACGGGTGTGTGCGTGGGTGCTGGAATGTTGGGCTTGCCAATGTCGGGAGCAGGGGCTTGGACTGGCTGGACGCTCGCGGCTATTACGTTTACGATGATCACGATGACACTCTCTGGCTGGCTATTGTTAGAAGTGTATCAAGACCACCCCATTCGTGCCTCTTTTAACACCGTAACCCAAGCAGTGCTAGGCAAGCATATTAACATTATCAACAATCTTGCCGTTTATTTTGTGGGCGGTATTTTACTTTATGCCTACATCACCGCTTCAGGTGAGATTCTACAGAATTTAGCCAAGCCTTACCTTGATTTGGGTGATGCAAGCGGTCGAATTTGGTCGGTGATTTTCGTTGCGATTTTCTCCTTTTTCGTTTGGCATTCTACTCGCCTAGTTGATCGTATCTCAGTGGTGCTGATTGCCTTTATGGCGATTTCATTCTGCTTGAGCATTTCAGGGCTGATTAGCCATATCGACTTGAACACATTGTGGGATTTATCGAACGAGAGTGGAGGATATGCCAAATATAGTCTTGCGGTGTTGCCGATTGCATTAACTTCGTTTGGCTATCATCACTCAGTTTCTTCAATGCGTGCTTATTATGGTGAGGAACGTAAGGCAAAATGGGCGATTATGGGGGGGACTTTTATTGCACTGGTACTTTATTTGCTCTGGGTCATCAGCATTTTTGGCGTATTACCGCGTGAGAATTTCGCCCCAATTTTAGCAAGTAATGGCGATTTAGGCGTGCTGTTGCAACACATTGGCGAGCAGATCGAAGTTGGGCAAATTTCGCAAACCTTGCACGCTTTTTCGATTGCGGCGATTTTATCTTCATTTATCGGCGTTGGGCTTGGTACCTTCGATTTCTTAGCGGATTTCTTTGGTTTTGCTGATGATAAAGTGGGAAGAAGCAAATCTTGGGCGGTTACCTTTTTACCACCGCTGATTTTCTCGCTCATTTCACCGCTCGGATTTTTAAAAGCAATTGGTTATGCAGGGGCAATTGCAACACTTTGGACGTGCATTATTCCTGCTTGGTTGGCTTACAAAACGAAAAAAGGCAATCAAGCGGTCGTTTTTTTAGTCTTTATTTTTGGTGTTTGCACTGCGATTTTCCACTTGTTGGCAATGGCGGATCGCTTACCAATGTTTAAAGGATAACATTGTATGTGTTTGCTTTTGCAAAGTATGCCATTTTCAAGGATAATACGCCCATTTTTTAACACAATTTGAACGAATAAGAGAAGATTATGACCTATCCTCAAGAAGTGAATAAACGCAGAACCTTTGCGATTATTTCCCACCCCGATGCGGGTAAAACCACCATTACCGAAAAAGTACTTTTATACGGAAACGCAATTCAAACTGCAGGTTCGGTGAAGGGAAAAGGCTCAACCGCTCATGCAAAATCCGACTGGATGGAGATGGAAAAACAACGTGGGATTTCTATCACTACCTCTGTGATGCAATTCCCATATAACGACTGTTTGGTGAATCTCCTTGACACCCCAGGACACGAGGATTTCTCGGAAGATACTTACCGCACTTTAACGGCGGTGGATAGTTGCTTGATGGTCATCGACTCGGCGAAGGGTGTTGAGGAACGTACTATTAAATTGATGGAAGTTACCCGCTTACGCGATACACCAATCATCACTTTTATGAACAAACTCGACCGTGATATTCGCGACCCTATGGAATTGTTGGACGAAGTGGAAAGCGTGTTGAAAATTCGCTGTGCACCAATCACTTGGCCTATCGGTTGTGGAAAATTGTTCAAGGGGGTTTATCATATCGCCAAAGATGAAACCTATTTGTATCAATCAGGGCAAGGCTCGATCATTCAAGAAGTGCGTATTGTCAAAGGCTTGGATAACCCAGAATTAGATGCGGCAGTGGGTGATGATTTAGCCCAACAATTGCGTGATGAGCTAGAATTAGTTCAAGGTGCAAGCAACGAATTCGACCACGAAGCCTTCATCAATGGCGAACTTACTCCAGTGTTCTTTGGAACGGCTCTCGGTAACTTCGGGGTGGATCACTTCTTAGATGGCTTAACCGAATGGGCACCAAAACCACAGCCACGCCAAGCAGATACTCGCACAGTAGAAAGCTCGGAAGAGAAATTCAGTGGCTTTGTGTTTAAAATCCAAGCGAATATGGATCCGAAACACCGCGACCGCGTTGCCTTTATGCGTGTAGTTTCAGGCAAATACGAAAAAGGAATGAAGCTCAAACACGTCCGTATTGGTAAAGATGTAGTGATTTCAGATGCACTTACTTTTATGGCGGGCGACCGTGCCCACGCTGAAGAAGCTTATGCGGGCGATATTATCGGCTTACACAACCACGGTACGATCCAAATTGGTGATACCTTCACCCAAGGCGAAACCTTGAAATTTACGGGTATTCCAAACTTTGCCCCTGAATTATTCCGCCGTATTCGTTTGAAAGATCCACTTAAGCAAAAACAATTGTTAAAAGGCTTGGTACAACTTTCTGAAGAAGGTGCGGTGCAAGTGTTCCGTCCACTGATGAACAACGATTTAATCGTGGGTGCGGTGGGAGTACTTCAGTTCGATGTGGTGGTTTCACGCCTCAAAACTGAGTACAACGTAGAAGCGATTTACGAAAATGTGAACGTGGCAACTGCACGCTGGGTGGAATGTTCGGACGCAAAAAAATTTGAAGAGTTCAAACGTAAAAACGAGCAGAATTTAGCCTTAGATGGTGGTGATAACCTCACTTATATTGCCCCAACAATGGTGAATTTGAACTTGGCTCAAGAGCGTTATCCTGATGTAGAGTTCTTTAAAACGCGAGAACATTAAAAATAACGCTATTTATGTTTGAGACAGGCGTCGGATTCGTTTAGAATCCGAAGCCAGAGAGGGGAAAGCGGTTTATTTTCTTCTATAATTCGCAAATTTTCCCTCTCACTCCGAAAATTTTTTGGTTTTTTCCTCCCTCTCCCGCAAGCGGGCGAGAGGAATGATTGTTTTTTTCCATTCATCGATTTTTATGACCACACACAACCTTGCCACCCATCTTTCAGGTGTAATGCCGAAATTACTGAAAACCATTTTAATTGGCTTTGTTCTTAGTTTAACCGTTGTATTAATTATTGCTTTAGCAAAAATCAGTTATAGCTTATTTTTGATGGTACTCAGCCCAGATGCAATTGTGACGAATACTTTAGCTGAGAAAATTCTTAACTTTTTCCTCTATTTCGGGTTCTTAGGACTAATTTCTCAATATTTCCGCAGTGGCTATCATTTTCCGTTACGTTATTTTATTTATACGGGAATTACTGCAATGGTGCGGTTAATTATTGTGGATCACGAAAGTGCAACCAGCACGATTCTCTTTGCAGGTGCGATTTTATTGATGGTTATTGCACTTTGTTTGATTTTATATTCGGATAAAGTGAAAAATATTTAATCGCTTTTTACTTGAAAACCACAACAAAAAAGCCGATATAACAGCCCTATTTTGACAAAACAGCTCAAAAAAATGGTATAATCCACCACTATTTTTGCCTGCTCGAAAAAAACGGAAATCATTATGGAACAACACGTAGATCAACAATTAGAACAACAATCTCAAATCGAGCTTCTGATTGCTCAAGGTCGTGAACAGGGTTATTTGATTCTGTCTGAAGTGCACGACCACCTGCCTGAAGAATTGGTTGATGCAGAGCAAATCGAAGATATTATTCAAATGATCACGGATATGGGGATTAAGGTATTAGAAACAGCCCCTGATACTGATGAGTTAATGCTTGCCGAAAATATTACCGATGAAGATGTGGTAGAAGAAGCAACGAAAGTGCTTTCTACGGTGGAGTCGGAATTAGGAAGAACTACTGATCCTGTGCGTATGTATATGCGAGAAATGGGAACTGTTGAATTACTTACCCGTGAAGATGAAATTCAGATTTCAAAGCGCATTGAAGAAGGCATTAATGAAGTTCAATGTGCGGTAGCAGAGTATCCTGAAGCCCTTGAAGGCGTATTAGCTTGTTATGATGAAGTAGAAGCAGGCAATATGCGTTTAGTGGATTTAATAACCGCTTTTGTTGATCCAAATGCTCAAGAAGAAGATCCTGTAGATGATGATTCTATTCATCTTGATGACGATGCGCATCCAGATGTAGACGATGTTGAAGATGAGGAAGAAGAGGATGATGGCGACAGCAGTAATGCAGATTCTGGCGATGATAACTCAATCGATCCAGAGCTTGCTCGTGAAAAATTTACTGCTCTTAAAGAACAGCACGAAAAAGCGTTATTAGCCATTCGTAAACATGGTCGTACACACGCAAAAGCACGTGAACAAATCAATGCGTTGTCTGATATTTTCCGTGAATTCCGTTTAGTACCGAAACAATTCGATTTACTTGTGGAAACGATGCAGAAATTGATGAAACAAGTGCGTGCGGAAGAACGTCAAATCCAACGCTATGCGGTGGAATATGCGGGAATGAAGAAAGCGGACTTCCTCAAAAACTTCCAAGGTAATGAAACCAGCGAAGCGTGGATGGAAAAAGCCATCAATGCAAAACGTGGTGGTGTGCCGAAATTAGCGAATTATGTTGAGAAAATTCGTATAAATATCGTGAACTTGCAGAATTTAGAACAAAATTCTGGTTTGACCATTGCCCAAATTCGTGAAATTGGTGGACGTATTGCCAACGGTGAATTAAAAGCACGTCGTGCGAAAAAAGAGATGGTGGAAGCAAACTTACGTTTGGTGATCTCTATTGCGAAAAAATACACTAACCGTGGTTTACAATTCTTGGATTTAATCCAAGAAGGGAACATTGGCTTGATGAAAGCGGTAGATAAATTTGAATACCGTCGCGGTTACAAATTCTCAACCTATGCAACTTGGTGGATTCGTCAGGCGATTACTCGCTCAATTGCAGACCAAGCACGTACGATTCGTATCCCAGTGCATATGATTGAGACAATTAACAAACTTAACCGTATTTCTCGTCAATGCTTACAAGAAATGGGACGCGAAGCGACACCAGAAGAACTTGCTGAGCGTATGAATATGCCTGAGGATAAAATCCGTAAGGTGTTGAAAATTGCTAAAGAGCCAATTTCAATGGAAACGCCAATCGGTGATGACGACGATTCGCATTTAGGTGATTTCATTCAAGACGAAAGCCTTGAATTGCCTTTAGATTCCGCAACGGCAGAAAGCCTACGTATTGCAACCAATGAAGTATTGGAAGGCTTAACCCCGCGCGAAGCAAAAGTATTACGTATGCGTTTCGGGATTGATATGAACACTGACCACACGCTCGAAGAAGTGGGTAAACAATTCGATGTAACCCGTGAGCGTATTCGTCAGATCGAAGCGAAGGCGTTGCGTAAATTACGCCACCCAAGTCGCTCTGAAACGTTACGTAGTTTCTTAGACGATTAATCTTTTTTCAAGCGGTCAATTTTTTGCAAAATCTTGCGAAGAATTGACCGCTTATTTTTTTATTTCATCGCTGCTATGAATAAACTTGCTTTTTCCTTTCTTCTTACTCTTTTTTCATCAAATGTTTTGGCTGATGATATTACCCAATCCCTCCAACAATCTAAACAAGAACTTGCAGAACTACAGATCCAAAAGCAACAACGCTGGTTAGAACAACATCAATTCCAATCTACTTCGCAAGCGGTTGAAAATAGCGATTTCTCGCAAATTTGTTTAGATTATCAAGGTGTGAAATTTAAAGGCATAACACTGATTGATCCAACGCCTTTTTTGCCTAAATCGGGTGAATGTTTGAATGAAGCTCGTCTTAATCAGCTGAGCCAACAACTGACTCAAGCCTACGTGGAAAAAGGTTACATTCATAATCCTTTTCAGTTTGAAGACGATCAATCAGGCGTTTTAACCCTGCATGTATTTGAGGGCAAAATTGTTGTTGTGGAAAGCGATAATAAGCGGTTTAATCTTGGACAAATCTTGCCAAATGCGATAGGTAAACCGCTGAAAGTGCAAGATCTCGACCAAGCACTTGATCAAGCGAATCGTATCACGGGAAACCATGTGTCTGTCGACGTTTTGCCAGCTAAAAATGGCGAAGTTAAACTGAAATTTACGAACGAACCGACTTCCCGTATCAATGGTTCAATTGGATTAGATAATTATGCGTCAAGAGCCTATGATCGTTGGCAGGCACGTTTTTCAGTTAGCATTGGGAATCCTTTTGGCTTATCGGATATGCTCTATCTAAGTGGTACGCATACATTAAAATCCCACCACCAATTTAGCCGCTCTGCATTGCTCTATTATTCTTTACCTTATGGTTATTGGACATTCAGTGGCTTTGCATCCGTTTCTCAGTTTAAAACGCCACTCTCACTTCAAACATTAAGCCTGCAGCAAAAAGGACGAACTCTCCAAACGGGATTAACTGCAGATTATGTTTTCCATCGTGGTTCTAACCATATTTCAACATTTTCAACGCAGGTTGAGAAAATTAACAGCAAAAACCGACTAGATGATGTGATTTTAGACCTTCAAAGCCCTAAATTAAGTAATATTTCTATTGGGTTCAATCATTTGCAACTGTTTGAAAATGCCACTTTTGTTATTGATTTCCGCTATGAACAGGGGCGAAATAAAGGCGAAAATCAGCCAGAAGATCGTTTTAGTCGTTGGAATTTTGAGCTGAAATTTAACCGCTATCAACCGATTGGTGAACAACTTTTTCGCCATTCTCATCAGCTCACATCACAATATAGCTACGATTATTTGCCTTCGATTAAACAAGAAGATTTAACGGGACGAAATAGAGTGAGAGGCTTAAATGATTTGAGTTTATCGGCAGAGAAAAATATTGTTTTACACAACGATATTGCTTGGGTAAGAGCAACTGAATTCGGCACATTTTCTCCCTACGTTGGGATTGATTTTGGCGTACAAAAATCCATACAAACGAATGTACAGCGAGAACAAGCCTTTGCTTATGCTGTTGGGTTGAATTGGGAGCAGAAAACCTTTCAAGCTAACCTTGAATGGGCAACTGGACGATTATTTTCTAAAACTGATGGTGTAAAACAAGAGCGATTGTTACTAGGAAATATTTCTTATCAATTTTAAGGAACGGTCATGAGATATTTTGCTAATGGCAGTCATTTATTAGATGAGAACTCGTTAATATGCTAAGAAATAGGAGAATGAAGATGAATCTGAAAAAACTTTTTATTATTCTACCGCTTGTAGGGGCAAGTCTTGCTACTTCAGCTGAAGTTTTAACCGATGTGAATCAAGCGACTATGTTCCAATTTTCTGCAGAAGCGAGTAGAACGGTGGAAAAAGATTTAATGGACGTGAGCCTTTATAGTCGTAAGTCAGGTAAATCGTTAGTTAATCTTAAAAACGAAGTCTCTGTTAATTTAAACAAAGTGCTTGCAGCCGTAAAGCAATATCCTGAAATTGAGGTAAAAGTGGATGGGATTTCAAATCGAGTGAATTACAACGAAAAAGGTAAAGTGGATGGCTGGATTGCAGAGGGTTATATTAATCTGAAAAGTAAAAACTTTTCATCTATTGAAAAAGTGTTAGAAGGTTTGAGTAACCAAGTCGCGATTAATGATATTCGCTTTAGTGTCTCGCCCGAAACGATGAAGGTATTAGAAGATGAATTAACGTTAGAAGTAATTAAACGATTCAAACACAAAGCTGAGGTTGTACAAAAAGGCTTGAATGCAAAAGGCTATCAACTTGTGGATGTACAATTAAATACGCTTAATAGTGAAGGAACTTATTATGGTGTTCGTCCAATGATGGCAATGGCTAAATCAGCAAATTACTCAGAAGAGATGCCATTAGAGGCAGGTAAAGAGATCATTTCTGCGACAGCATCAGGCAAAGTGAAATTTGAATAATAATATTTAAAGCCAAGATGAGAATATTAAAAAAATTATTAGGATTGTCATTATAAAATACAAGTGATATTTTATTATGCCATAAGCTGTATAGGGTGTAGTCGATATAAAAAAACCGACCAAGCGGTCGGTTTTCTTTTTAGTTTTGCAAATTATGCTAACGCTTTGATACGTGCAGATAATTTCGCTTTGTGGTTTGCTGCTTTATTTGCGTGGATTAAGCCTTTAGATGCCATACGATCCACTACTTTTTGCATTTCAAAGAAAGCGGCTTGAGCTGCTTCTTTATCACCTGTTGCTACTGCTGCATATACTTTTTTGATGAATGTACGCATCATTGAGCGTTGGCTTGCGTTGTGTTGGCGGCGTTTTTCAGATTGAACCGCACGTTTTTTTGCTGACTTGATATTAGCCAAGGTCAAACTCCTAAGATATCTGTGTTAAATAAATAAACATAAAACGTGGTTTATGTTGCTATCGATAGTTTTTAATTCATTTTCAACGAGACACGTGCTTGAAAATAACACCGTTTTTCTGTTTAAGAAAACGATAGGGCGAGATTTTATCAGTTTTTTTCTGATTTTCCTATAAAAAAACTGATAAAATTCCGATCAATTTTTGTGATCGTGTGGTATAGCCTATATCAAACAAGCAACCCCCTCTTTGCTAAAGAGGGGATCCTCTTTTAACTTGAGAATACTATGAGCAAAAAACTTCTAAAATCAGGTGTGTTAGTCAGTGGGTTAACCCTCATTTCCCGCGTGTTGGGCTTAATTCGCGATATGATCGTGGCAAGTGTACTCGGGGCGGGGGCGATGTCAGATGTCTTTCTTTTTGCCAATCGCATTCCTAATTTTCTGCGTCGTTTATTCGCTGAAGGGGCTTTTTCTAAGGCATTTGTGCCCGTTTTAGCGGAATATAATTCTGATAACGACTTGAACAAAACCCGTGAATTTGTGGCGAAAGTGTCGGGGTCGTTGGGGTTGGTAGTGTCTGCCGTGACATTATTGGCAATGATTGGCTCGCCTGTTGTAGCTGCACTTTTCGGTACAGGCTGGTTTATGGATTGGCTTAATGGTGGGGCTGATGCGGAAAAATTTACCCAGGCCTCGCTATTGTTGAAAATCACCTTTCCTTATTTATGGTTTATCACTTTCGTTGCCCTTTCTGGTGCAGTGCTAAACACGATTGGTAAATTCGGGGTGATGGCATTTTCGCCTGTGTTGCTGAATGTAGCGATTATTGCGATGGCTATTTTCGGTGCAGGTTATTTTGGGCGACCAGATATTGCCCTTGCATGGGGGATTTTTTTAGGCGGTTTGCTGCAATTCTTATTTCAAATTCCATTTATGAAAAAAGCGGGCTTACTAGTGAAACCGCAATGGGCGTGGAATGATGAGGGCGTGAAAAAAGTGCGTATGCTGATGCTACCTGCTCTTTTTGGTGTATCAGTAACCCAAATCAACCTCTTATTAAATCAAGTGATTGCCAGCTTTTTGGTGACTGGCTCAATCACGTGGCTTTATTATTCCGACCGTTTGATCGAATTCCCACTCGGTATTTTTGGCATTGCAATTTCTACTGTGGTGCTCCCAACGTTGTCTAAAATTGCTAAGCAGAAAGCACTGAATGAAACTGCACGCCAAGCCCAATTCCAAACCACAATGGACTGGGGGGTCAGAATGGTATTATTGCTTGGTATTCCTGCAATGATTGGTATTGCCACGCTTGCCCAACCGATGATGATGACGCTTTTTATGCGTGGCAAATTTGGGCTTTCAGATGTAATTGCTTCGAGTCATTCGCTCTGGATTATGTGTTTAGGGCTGAACAGCTATATGCTAATTAGCATTTTGGCGAATGGTTTTTATGCTAATCAAAACACCAAAACACCGGTAAAAATTGGCTTAATTGCGACCGCTTGTAATATATGTTTTGGCTTACTTGCGATTCCGTTTGGCTACTTGGGGTTGGCAATGGCATCAGCATTATCTGCTGCGGTGAATGCCTCTTTACTTTATCGCCAACTGTCGAAACAAGGGATTTATCACATTTCTCGCAAAACGATTTTCTTTATCCTAAAAGTGGCGATTGCTGCACTTGTGATGGGTGGGCTAGTCAATTATTTCTCGCCACATTTAGAGGAATGGTTTGAAATGAGTACGCTTATGAAAGCCTATTGGCTTGGCTGGTTGATTGTGCTTGCTGTAATTAGTTATTTCGCAATGCTCTTTATTTTAGGCATTCGTAAGTGGGATTTTCGAAGTTGATTCTTTTTCGATTTCTTTCATTGATTGAACTAAATACAACAGGCGGTTAAAATTACCACAGAATTTGCTAAATTGTGTGGCATTTTTGATGCCTAAGGATGAGAAATGAAAGTTGCTGTGTATAGCACTAAAAATTACGACCGCAAATATTTAACCGTTGCAAACGAGAAATTTGGCTCAGCATTTGAGTTGGAGTTTTTCGATTTTATGCTCGATCGTAAAACCGCAAAAATGGCAGAAGGAGCAGATGCAGTGTGTATTTTTGTGAACGATGATGCGAGCCGTCCTGTATTGGAAAAATTAGCGAAGTTAGGGATTAAAACCATTGCTTTGCGTTGTGCAGGGTTTAATAACGTGGATTTACAAGCTGCGGAAGAGCTTGGCATTCAGGTGGTGCGTGTACCTGCTTATTCGCCAGAGGCGATTGCCGAGCATGCTGTGGGTTTGATGCTGACTTTAAACCGCCGTATTCACAAGGCTTATCAACGCACACGTGATGCAAATTTCTCATTGGAAGGTTTGACGGGATTTAATATGCACGGTAAAACGGCGGGCGTAATTGGCACGGGTAAAATTGGGATTGCTATGATGCGAATTTTGAAAGGTTTTGGGATGAATATTCTGGCTTTCGACCCGTTTCATAACCCGATTGTAGACGAGTTAGGAGGCAAATATGTGTCGTTAGACAAGCTTTATGCTCATTCTGATGTGATTACTTTGCATTGCCCAGCGACTGCAGAAAATCACTATATGCTGAATGAAACGGCATTTAATAAAATGAAAGATGGTGTGATGATTATCAATACGAGTCGTGGTGGTTTGATTGATAGCCAAGCGGCGATTGAAGCCTTAAAACGCCAAAAAATTGGGGCGTTGGGTATGGATGTTTACGAAAACGAGCGCGAGTTGTTCTTCGAAGATAAATCCAACGATGTGATTACCGATGATGTGTTCCGCCGTCTCTCTTCTTGCCACAATGTGTTGTTTACAGGGCATCAAGCGTTTTTAACAGAAGAGGCGTTAGTGAATATTTCAGAAGTGACACTGTCGAATATTTTAGACATTGCTAATAACGGCGAATGTGTGAATGCGGTAAAAGCCTGATTTTAGCTATACAAGCGATAGTATTTTCAAGATGATTTGCAATAAGCTATTTGTTGCAAATCATTTTTATTTATAGATAATAGTGCCTATTTTTAACGCATTATTAACTTTTTCTATGAAAATTCTTTACGCACTTTTGGGTTTTATTTTTCTCGGCATCGGCATTGCAGGTATTATTTTACCAGGCTTACCAGGCACGGTTTTCTTGCTGAGCGCTTTGTTCTGCTTTACGCGTAGTTCTGAGCGTTTGCATAATTGGTTTATCGGCACCAAGATTTATCAGAATCATTTGAAAGAGTTTAATGAGCAACGTGCATTGACTAAAAAGGCGAAGATGCGGATTCTGATGATCGGCACAACGGCGATGGGCATTACGTTTTTTATTAGCTCATCGTGGGTCATTAAGAGTATTATTTTATGTGCGTTGGTGGTGAAATATCTGGTGTTCTTTTTCTATATTAAGACGTTGGATGAAGATATGCCTAATTTGCAAGAAAGTATAGAAAATTGACCGCTTGAAAAATAAATAAAAGAACGCCCGTCTATGTGTGAACATAAACGGGCGTCTCGTTATACAAGCGGTTAATTTTGCTTGTCATTTTGTAAAAGAATTAAGCGTAGTACATCTCAAATTCCACTGGGTGTGGAGTCATATTTAAACGTTCTACTTCTTTACGACGAATGCCGATGTAGGCTTCGATAAATTCTTTGCTGAATACGCCACCTTGGGTTAAGAAGTCGAAATCTGCCGCTAACGCATCTAACGCTTCACCTAACGAACTAGCTACCGCAGGAATTTCTTTTAACTCTTCTGGCGGTAAATCGTAGAGGTTTTTATCCATGGCATCGCCTGGGTGGATTTTGTTGATTACACCGTCAAGACCTGCCATTAACAATGCTGCAAAACACAAGTATGGGTTTGCTAATGGATCTGGGAAACGTGCTTCTACGCGAGTTGCTTTCGGGCTAGTTACCGCAGGAATACGGATAGATGCCGAGCGGTTACTTGCCGAGTAAGCTAATAACACAGGGGCTTCAAAGCCGGGTACTAAGCGTTTGTATGAGTTGGTTGATGGGTTGGTAAACGCATTCAACGCTTTAGCGTGTTTGATGATACCGCCGATGTAGTAAAGTGCTGTTTCAGATAAGCCTGCGTATTTGTCGCCCATGAACACGTTTTTGCCATCTTTGCTTAACGACATATTACAGTGCATACCTGAGCCGTTATCGCCTGCGAATGGTTTTGGCATAAAGCACGCGGTTTTGCCGTGTTCAAGAGCTACGTTTTGCACTACATATTTATAGATTTGGGTTTCGTCTGCTTTTAAAGTTAAGCTGTTGAAACGGGTCGCAATTTCATTTTGACCTGCGGTTGCCACTTCGTGATGGTGTGCTTCGATCACTAAGCCCATCTCTTCCATAATTAAGCACATTTCTGAACGAATATCGTGTGCCGTATCGATTGGCGCAACGGCACAGTAGCCACCTTTTTTCAATGGACGGAAAGCGTTGTTACCATTTTCATATTTGCGGTTGGTGTTCCACATCGCTTCAACATCATCAATATGATAAGAGACATTTTGCGGATCGGTTGAGAAACGCACATCATCAAATAAGAAGAATTCGGGTTCTGGGCCGAACATTACGCTATCTGCGATCCCTGTGGATTTTAAAAAGTTTTCCGCACGAATTGCGATAGAGCGCGGGTCGCGGTCGTAGCTTTGCATTGTGTTAGGGTCGTAGATGCTACAGCGGAGAGAGAGGGTAGGGATTTGAGCGAATGGGTCAACAACAGCAGTTTCAGGGATTGGCATTAACAGCATATCTGCTTTGTTAATTGCCTTCCAGCCTTCAACCGATGAACCATCGAACATCTTGCCTTCTTCGAAAAGATCTTCAAGGTCGTCAGCGACAAGGCTTACAGGTAAAGAAACACCGTGTTCCTTGCCCTTAATATCGGTAAATCGTAATAAAACGAACTTGATTTCGTTTTCACGAATCATTTTTGCAACGTTTGCGATTGCATTAGTGTTTGACATTTGGCTTCCTCATTAAATACACAACGTGAAATAAAGCAGATAATAACATTTCTCTTCACTAAATAGTGAGATTTTCATTAAGAAAAGCAGAAAATTTCCTTTAATGCGATGAGTGATGTTAGAATTTATGCAATAAAAAGATAATTATCACGCAATTTGTATGAAATAAAAACAAATGAATGAAAATATTAAAATTTTTTTAAAAAGTGCTAGACAAGGGGAGTCTAAATCTATAATATACGCCTCCGTTGCGACGCACTAATCAAAACAACGCGTTCGTAGCTCAGTTGGATAGAGCGTTGGCCTCCGGAGCCAAAGGTCGCAAGTTCGAATCTTGTCGAGCGCGCCAGAAAGTCAATGCGATGAACAACTAATCAATGGTGGCTATAGCTCAGTTGGTAGAGCCCTGGATTGTGATTCCAGTTGTCGTGGGTTCGAATCCCATTAGCCACCCCATCTTCTCATTGTTGAGAAATCTGACGGCGAGTAGCGCAGCTTGGTAGCGCAACTGGTTTGGGACCAGTGGGTCGTAGGTTCAAATCCTATCTCGC
>ENA-OWND01000109-OWND01000109.1-metagenome-genome-assembly--contig:-NODE-109-length-53651-cov-7.558792_pt1 | contig 53651 bp, 35 predicted proteins | sample MGYA00245342_ERZ651119 | MGnify/ENA primary metagenome ERZ651119 (study PRJEB26857, sample SAMEA4031756) | metagenome | biome: human; feature: oral; material: saliva | place: Philippines | collected 2014... | reverse complement strand
GAAGGGTCGGGAAGGCAAGCCTGTGGTAAGCCTGAAGGCTGACTGGGGAAGCAGCGACTTTGCCATGGACTACCGCCCCGTTATGAATGGAGAACAGCGAAGGGAATACATCTATAACGGATTGAAGGCCGGTGCTTTACGCGACGGAATGAGCGAAGCAGATGCCGTGAAGTATGCCGACGGCGAAATAGACAACTATGCCCCCGTGCCCTGGTGCGGATATGTAGACTGGGACCGCATCCTCTTCAAGAAAGGCAACCACAAGAATTACGAGGTCTCAGTGTCGGGCGGAACTAACCAGTTCACCTATTACACCTCTCTCTCCTATCTAAAGCAGCAGGGCATCGCACGAAACTCTGGTCTAGAACGAATCAGCGGTCGCGTCAATGCCGAATACAAGGCCACCAAGAAATTCACGCTCGGCATCAAATCGCTCTTCGCAAATGTCAACCAAGAGGTCTACAGCGAGGGCACCAGCTACACTGCGCCCTTCTATGCATCACGCAACAGCGTGGTTCCCTCAGATGCTGTGTATAACAAGGACGGCAGCTGGAACCGCAATTTCATCAGAAACGAAGACCGCAACCCTGCCCTCTCCATGATGTATGACTACAAGAGAGAGTATATCACGCGCCACTTCAACACCCTCTACGGCGAATACGAGTTCATCAAGGACCTAAAGTTCCGTAGCACATTGAGCTACGACTATACCACCACCAAGGGCAAAGAGTGGGCTGACTCGAGAACCTCTAATGGAGATGACATCAATGGAGGCAAGACCGTCATGATGTATGAGCGCAAGAAACTGCTGTGGGCAAACCAGCTAACCTACAAGACTACCCTTGCGGAAAACCATCACCTCGACGCGCTGTTGGGCTATGAAGTGGACGATCAGCGGAGAGACTATGTGGGTGGAACAAAGCACAACTTCGTAAACCCCAACAAGGATGCCCTGAGCAACGGTGCCAAAGTAATCGGCACATACGGTTCCGACACTGGCACTCGCATGCTTTCTTACATCGGCCGACTGAATTACGACTATAAAAACAAATACTATCTGGGTGCCAGCCTTCGTGTCGACGGTAGTTCCCGACTGGCTTCCACCAACCGCTGGGGCACTTTCTGGTCGGCTTCCGGCGCATGGCGCGTCATCGAGGAAGACTTTATGAAGCCCAGCCAGAACTGGCTTACTGACCTGAAACTCCGCGCCTCCTACGGCGTCAACGGCACCCTACCCTCCAACTTTTTTGGATACATGGCGCTCACATCCCTCTCCGGCGACTACAACACCGACCCTGCCTACAACCTCTCACAGATTGCAAACGACAAACTGTCATGGGAAACCAACTACAACTTCAATGTCGGAGTGGACTTTGGGCTGTGGAACCGCCTCAATGTAACGCTTGAATACTACACCCGCACTACCAAGAATCTGCTCATGGACTACCCCATCTCCTGGACGACAGGCTTCGGCAACTATCTGCTAAACATCGGAAAGGTGAGAAACCAGGGAGTGGAACTGGAAATAAGGTCTAACAACATCTCCACCAAGGACTTCAGCTGGAACACCAACTTCACACTTGCCCACAACCAGAACAAGATTGTCGTCCTCGACGGCAAGCAGCAGGAGATCATCAGTGGAACATTTATCCACCGCGTGGGAGAATCCTACAGGACCTTCTACCTTATCGAATTTGCCGGCATCAACCCCGATACGGGAGCGCCACAGTTCTATACCAACACGAAAGACGCCGACGGAAACCTCGTGAAAAAAATCACCGAGAATCCTGCTGAGGCTAATAACATCGCCTATAAGCACGCGGAGCCCACCGTTACCGGAGGCCTCTCGAATACGCTTTCCTATAAGTGGTTTGACCTTAACTTCATGATCACTTATCAGTTTGGCGGCTATTCCTACGATACCTGGGCACAGAAGGTGGAGCACGGAGGAAAAGACCTCGAGGCAAACATCCCCACTTACTATCTAAACAACTGGAAGCAGCCGGGCGATATCTCGCAATACGAACGGTTCATAGAGGCGCCTGAGGTGTCTATGGGTAAGTTCTCCAACACCCGAAGAGTGCACAGCACCGACTTCATCAGGCTCAAAAACCTTACCTTCGGCTTCACCATGCCGAAAGCCTGGACAAAGCCGCTGGGCATCAGCAAGGTTCGCCTTTATATAGCGGGCAACAACCTGCTCATCCGAGCACGCTACGACTATTACGATCCGGAAGCCGTAAGCGGCGGAACAGCCGGCTGGGGAACTCCTCCACTAAAGACGATCACCTTCGGATTAAATGTCAACTTCTAACTTTTAAATTATCAGACAATGAAAATTCATCAATATATGGTCCTTGGAGCGTTGCTGTTTACCATGAGTTCCTGCGGCAACGACTGGCTCAACCTGGAACCCTCGACATCCATGCCTACTGACAAGGCTATTCAGGAACTAAGTGATGTAAAGTTCACCTTGAATGGTGTATACAATGTCATGCAGAACGCCCATGCCTATTCGGGACGTCTCGTCTACTACGGAGACGCTACCGGAGACGACATGCAGGCTGTCAGCGTCACGAAGCGTACCGGCAACTATTATCTCTTCAATTTCACGAAAGACAACTCGCCGACCACCTTCTGGTCGTATCCCTATGGTCTGATTGCCACCTGTAACCTCGCGCTTGACAAGATTGACAATATCAATACCACTGCGACCGACCTGCGCGACGCATACAAGGGCGAGGCTCTTGCCTTGCGCGGGATGTTCCTCTTCGACCTCACACGCTTCTACGGCTATCCTTACAAGAAAGACAACGGCGCCTCACTGGGCGTACCCATAGTCACCAAGGTGCTTGACAAAGAAGCCAAGCCTGACCGCAACACCGTGGCGGAATGCTACAAGCAAGTCATCAGCGACCTGACAGATGCGGCAAAGCTCATGAATAACAAGGAGGGACTCAGCTATAAGAAAGGACACATCAGTCGATGGGCTGTGCTCACTCTCCTAAGCCGCGTCTATCTCTACCACGGCGACGATGCGCTGGCACTGGCTGCAGCCGAAGAAGCCATCGAAGGAGCCGAGGCCGACAGATACACCCTCTGGACCAACGAGCAGTATCCGCTGGCATGGGCAGACAATGTGAGTCCAACAAAACGGGGCGAGGTACTGTTTGAAATCATCAATATCACCGACGACAGCCCCGGCAAAGAGTCTTTGGGCTACCTGCACAATGGCAGCGGATATTCCGACATCGTGCTCACGGGAAGCTTCTACAAGCTGTTCACCGCCGATAAGAATGATGTGCGGAACCGGCTCATCTCCATATCCGGAAAGCGTGGCTACATCAATAAATACCAGCCCCAAGAGGGAGAAAACATCAAAGATGCCAATATCTTCCTCGTCAGACTCTCGGAGACCTACCTCAACGCTGCCGAGGCTGCGGTAAAGACGGGCGACAACGCGAAGGCAGTCAAGTATCTCGACGCTATCGTGAAGCGCGCCAATCCGGCTAAGACCGTCAATGGAACCACTGTTACTCTCGATCAGGTGATGACCGAGCGGCGCAAGGAACTCGTAGGCGAAGGACATCGCATGTTCGATGCCCTCCGAGACGGAGGCTTTGTGCATCGTGAGAAAGTAACAGTGAGCGCCATCAGCAAGGTAAAGCATCTCACCATGAATGAGAAGTACATGAACTTCAATTGGGACATGTACAAGTGTGTGCTGCCCATCCCAAAGGCTGAGCGTGACGCCAACCCGAACATCAAGCAGAATCCGCAATATGATGTTGAGTAGACTCTCCACGCGCAGAAGGCTCGTCTCCACGGCTTCTGAGGGCAGCCTGTAGCCAAGCACTGGAACGAATTTTCTGAATCCCCAAGGCGACTCCCGATTTTCGCGGGAGCCGCCTTTCGTATTCTTACAAGCATCCTGTAACAGGATTACACAAAAAGATGATTCTTAAACCCTAATCGGTCATTAGACCGCATTTGCTTATATTTTGTAATTACCGTCATGCTTCCTGCCTGCTTTAGTCCGCTTGCCGACATCTGCGCTGCCATTTCATCTCGCCGTAGCCCGCTACGCATTCGATGAAACGTCAGCACATGCAATTAGTAGCCATCTTTTGCAATATTAAGATGAGCCAGTTTTTATGAATGACAAAAAATCCTGAGCAACAAAATATTGCTCAGGTGCTTTTTAATAACAATTAAATAAAAGTGTTGCGAATCAAGGCTTTTTAAAGAATTGTAATAAACTCTTTTGCTTGATACCCTAATAACAATAGGTTGTAACCTTACACATAAGTTAGAACTTATAGGTAAATGTTGCGAGCAACTGATGACGATTGTTATTTACATTCACAACAGAAGGGACACATTCTGCTGCTGCCGTAGACTTGTCATCGTAAGACATGAATGGAGCAAACTCACCCTTAGTTGCAGAGTACTGGTATGCTACATCGAAAGCAAAGTTGGAAGCAGAATAGCCAGTACCTACTGTCAGACGATTTGTTGCTTTCCAGTTCACATAATCAGTGGTTGATGCATAGTATGTTCCGGGAGAATCGATTGCACTGCTTCTGAAAGCTTCAACCTTGTAGATTGGAGAAACGAAGTTATATCCAATACGTACAGCCCAATTAGGTACCAGTTTGTATTCAGCACCAAGTTTAAGTGTATGAACTCCATTGAGCGATGCCTTTGTGTCGTTGTTCACAGCTAAATCATTATAACTTGATGTCTCACCGTAATAATTCGTTCCATTAATGATACGGCTACGTATTGAACTATAGTCAGCAAACTCATAACTTGCTCCAAGAGCGAATGTTCCGTTGACGGTGTGACCAAGTGACAGACCAAACTTCCAAGGAGTGAATATCTTGAAGTCGTAGCTCTCCTTACTGGTGACAGTTTCATTAGCACCATATCCATAAATCGTCCTATTCGCCAATGTCGTATAGTTTGAAACATTGAGGTCATAGAATGTTGGTGTTGACACAGATGCACCAATACGGAAAGCACTATTCTCTATTGGGAATATTATCGCACCGAGCTTTACGTCGAAGCCGGAACCCGTGATACGAGAATGATCATTCAATTCTACGCTGCCAAAATTGTTTTGTAGAAGCTCATAATATGAGGTGTAGCTCTCATAGTTCACGTCCTTTATCCCCATTGTAAGACCCAAGTACACACGGTCAGCAACATTCCCGGAAACATTGAAATCGTAAGAACCTACATAACCCTTCTGTGCCTTGTCCATTACATAACGATCACCCTCGTAGTAGTATGTCTTATTATCAACTTTATCAATAAGGAGTGATCTATTGTAGAGGTAGTCTACCTGACTGTACATATTGGAATTACCTTTGAAATCTTTATCCACCTTATACAAGCCCTCAAAAGCCTTATAATAAGAAATCTTGTTCTGTGAAGCACCGTTAAGCGCATCTTCCACACCAAGGATATTGTTGAAATTGCGGCTCTTATGGTAGTTGAAACCAATATTTAGGAACGAAGTGCGTCCTACGCGCTGTGACCATACACCACCTATCTGGTCGAAACTTGCATTAGTAGCATCATTATATGCTGACTTGGCTGCATTAGCCTGACTTACAAGACCTGCCGACAGACTGACCTGAGAGCGACGGAACATACCGACACCGGCAGGGTTTGTGCTGATAGTTGAAATATCTGCTCCAAGAGCTTCCATAGCACCTCCCATACCAACGTAGCGGGCTGTACCATTTAAGTCTTCTGTGGCAATAATTGCATTATTATATGTTTCCTGTGCATAAGCTGACAGACCTGTCAGGAGTATTGCACCTACAATAAGTTTTTTCATTTTCTCTTTGCTATATTAATTATTAATATTCATACATGCATCTTAGCGACGTCCACCGCCAAAGCCTCCGCCACCTGAACGGCTACCGCCAAAACTACCACCGCCGGAACGACCGCCACCAAAGCTGCCACCACCAGAAGAACGGCTACCACCGAAACTACCTGAAGAATAGCCAGAGTTTGTAGTGGTTGATTGCGAAGGGGTGTAATTTCTGATTTGCTCATTTGACGATTTGTTAATGCTACGTGGAGCTGCACTCTGTGATATACGGCTACCACCAAATCTCTCGGTAGAGCGGCTTCCACCAAATTGCGATGCTGTTGAGCGATTCACGCCTGCTTTTGAACCTGCTGTAACTCTTGTTGACGAGCCACGACGAGCACCACCAAAGGTTCCGTGGCTTACTGTTGAACGAGAGCCTACAAAACCAGGAGACGTCACACTACCGTGGTTGGATGTTCCGGCAATACCATACTTATTGAAATACGAGGTGTGATATCCATAACCGCCATGATAATAATAAGGATATCCATATCCCCATCCGTAATAGCCGTAAGGTCCATAGCTGTACCAGGGACTATACCAACCATAGTATGGTGAATGCCAAGGACCACCCCATCCATAACCATAATACCAAGGATCATACCACGGATCATAGAACCCGTAGTAGGTGTTATAGTAATATGGTGAACGCCAATAGAAACGGCTACCATAGTAGCCAGGTCCATAGAACCAAGGATCGTATGCACCATACCAACGATCAAGCCGTCTGCTGTAACAGTAGTCATCAGCATCGTCATATTCACGATTCATTTTGTTATAGCGGTTAGCGAAACGTGTATCTGTATAGATGCTATCAGGATATACACCTGTCACTCCATCAAGGATAACTGTATCAGAGGGCATTGTACGCACTAATCCCTTATACTTTCCACGACGATTGTACTCGTCAACATCGCGTTTGCTACCTATATAGTATGTATCAGTAGCATACTTAACTTCTGAGTTCTTCTTTGGTACGAAGTACATGTCATCATCCTGCGCCATAATTGAAAGGGGAAGCGCAAGAAATAAAGCTGATAGAACAAGTAACTTTTTCATAATATATTTTCTTATAATGGTTTGTATTTCTTATTCCTTTAATATTTCTGTTCGTTGGGACTCAACTGATTGTTTTTGCCCTTTCTATTATATTACAACGCAAAAATATCAAGAAAACTAATACAAATTTACGGAATTTCCCTAAGTCTTAGTAGGTTTTTCCCTATTTTTTGTACTTTTGCAAAGGAATTTAACATTATCGTCATGCAATACTATAAGGCAGAGTTTAAGATTGAGTGTGCAGAAGAGCAGAAGCAGGACTGCCGTGACCTGTTATGTGATCTTACTGTGGAGGCTGGATTTGAGTCGTTCGAAGACACCGACATTGGCATTAATGGATATGTACAACGCGACTTATTCCACCAGAATATACTTGACGATGTAATAACAAACTTTCCTATTGAGAATGTACATATAAATTATACTATATCAAGTGTACTTGATGAAGACTGGAATCAAGAATGGGAATCAATTGGTTTTGAGCCAATAGACATCGATGAAAAACTCATGGTCTTCGATGCACGCAAATCCCTACCCCTCCTTGACCGTCCTATTTCTATAGGAATTGAAGCAAAAAATGCTTTTGGTACAGGAACACATGAGACAACCCGCATGATTCTGTCGCAGCTTTTAAACACCGTGGTAGACAAGAAACGTGTACTGGACTGTGGCTGTGGAACAGGAATTCTCAGTATCGCGGCATCAAAGCTTGGTGCAGAAGAAGTCGTTGCATACGACATAGATGAATGGAGCGTAAAGAATACGAACCACAATGCTGTGCTCAATGGCGTGAGTAATGTGAGTGTGATGGAAGGTGACGTATCTGTACTGTCACATATAAGTGGGGTGTTTGATATTGTCTTGACAAACATAAACAGAAACATAATCCTTGAGGATTTGCCAAAATTCAAGGAGGTTATGAATATTGGTGCCACAATCATCCTAAGCGGATTCTATACGGAAGATGCAGGAATGATAATGGAAAAGGCTCTCGAAACAGGTCTTTCCGAGATAACAAGAAAGACTGATAACAACTGGTGTATGCTGGTATTAAAAGCCTGACAATCACAACTATTTTATAGCCAGTTGCCTTAAATCGTAGTAAGAACCATTATATATATTGAAATCAACGTAGCCTTTAATACCTGGAAGACGTCCGGCATCAGTATGTTGCCAGAATTTCCACTCTCCTTTATACTGCACCTTGTTGACATAATAATGTGCTATCCAATAAGGATAATCGTCAAATACGGGCGCAGAAAGGTAATTCTCCTTAAATTTATGATAGGTGTATATTATTGGTTTTACATGATAACGATCCTCAACAATATGTAGCCATGTTAGCACGTCACGTTGAAAATCTTCAGTTGAAACATCTTTAGGCTTATGTTCAATGTCAAGGACCGGTGGCAGATCACCTGTCTCGAGACGCACATTATCCAAAAAGAAATAAGCCTGATTACGAGCTGAAGATTTATTACTCCAAAAATGATAAGCACCACGCAAGAAACCATATTCACGTGCTTGATAGAAATTGTCCTGAAAAAGAGGATCAAGCTTCGTGCTGCCTTCTGTAGCCTTAATCATCACAAAACGGACCGGACACCCCTCAATCATTCCACCCCTAAGTCGTTCCCAATCTATCTTACCTTGATAATGACTGATATCTATGCCTTGAATTTCATAACCTTCAGGATATTTTGCATCTCCATATAGAGCACGCCATCGAAATCCTGTAGGCGAAACAAAGAAATAATAGAAACCGAATATATACAAGATAGTCATAAAAATACCTCCCAACCACAAATAGCGATTGGAAATCTTACGTTTGCGGCGGGAGGCGTTTTTATGTTTTGACATCTAAATAATGAAATTGTAATTACTTAGATTGCTCAAGTGCCAGTGTCTTTGTTGTCTGATCGCATACTTCTGTTGGTCCCCAATATTGGATTGGACCTGGATAGATATAGCATGTATTCTTAGCCCACTCCTCGCGCTTTGAAGCGAAGAACTTGTAAGGAGCACCTTCAAGTTCAACAAGAGCCTTACGAATAACAGGCTTCATGGCACCATTACGCCGCTCCATATTCATCATCATTGTAATTGGAACACCACCAGCGATCCACTCTTCTGCAGGGGCTGTTGTGTTCTTGATTACTGACATGTAGCCAGTCTTGTCATTTGCAATGAGGCGTGACGCATTGAAACCAAGTGAGTAGCAGTAGTCTGCATCGTAGTTTGAAGGAGCAGCACAACGTCCCTCATAGCCAAAGAAGTGATGCTGAGCAGCAAACTTGCCATTATATTTGCCCTCTTCCTTCCAAGTGTCAAGTTTTGCAGCAACCATTGCAGAAAGAAGCTTCTCCGTCTCAATGAGTGATACCTGAACATTACCATGTGGGTCGCGGTCAAGACAAAGCTGGCGCTCTACATCCTTTGGAAGTGATTCGAGGATCGCAAGATTCTCCGGGAGAATATGGCTTTTTACGTATGCAACCTGTTCGTCCTTTGAAGCAAATTCGCGACTTTCGCCTGTTGCCGGATCTGTAAGAACCTCGTTAAGTTCTGCAATAAGTTTCTTGATAGCAGGAATGAACTCAATAAGTCCTTCAGGAATAAGCACAGTACCGAAGTCGTTGCCAACAGCTGCGCGGTCAGCAACAATCTTTGCAATATAAGTAACTACATCGTCGAGTGACATTGACTTCTGCTCGATCTCCTCTGAGATGAGACATACGTTTGGTTGTGTCTCAAGAGCACATTCAAGGGCAATATGAGATGCCGAACGTCCCATGAGCTTAATGAAGTGCCAGTATTTACGAGCAGAGTTACAGTCACGCTGTATGTTGCCGATAAGTTCTGCATATGTCTTACAAGCAGTGTCGAAACCAAAAGATGTCTCTATCTGTTCATTCTTAAGATCACCGTCGATAGTCTTTGGACAACCGATAACCTGTACTCCGTAATTCTTAGCGGCATAGTACTCAGCGAGTACACAAGCATTTGTATTTGAGTCGTCACCACCTATAATAACCAGTGCCTTGATGTTGAGCTTACGTAAAATCTCAATGCCAGACTCAAACTGTGACTCCTTTTCAAGCTTTGTACGACCAGAACCGATAATATCAAAACCACCTGTATTACGATACTCGTCGATAAACTCATCATTGAACTCTACATACTTATGGTCAACAAGACCACCAGGCCCCATGAGGAATCCGTAGAGTTTACTGTTAGCATTAAGTGACTTCACACCATCGTAAAGACCGGAAATAACATTATGACCGCCGGGAGCCTGACCACCAGAAAGAATAATACCTACATTGAAGGCGTCGAGAGATTTTGCCTCGCCGGGCTCGAATGTGATAACCGGCATGCCGTAGGTGTTAGGGAACATAGTCTTGATTTCGTCCTGATTACCTACACTCTGTGTTGGTGCTCCTTCAACAGCCACAACAGAGCCTTGAAGTGCCTTAGGAAGCTTTGGCTGATACGCAGCACGTGCTTTCTGCAATTCGCTTGTTTTCATCTTAATTGAATTTGTTTGTTATGTCGAATATTTATTATCCTAATCTTATCTGCAAAAGTACACAAAATCATTGAGATATGGAAAGAAAATAAAAAGAATCATGCGTTGGCGAACATTTTTCCGTGTTTTTGTTCGCCTTTCGGCTTTTTTTTATACCTTTGGCATTATAATTATTTACCAAACAAAACAATAAAGGATAATACTATGGCTAATAAAAGAGATTTGAAGCGCAGTTTGAATTACGTCAGTAGTACACTTTTCGCAGAATGTGTAGCGGCATACCTGTCAACAGAGAAGGAAAACAACTCAGTTGTGGATGACACATTGACATGTATTATCAAAACACACAGCGACTTTATCCGACGTGTTTCGCATCAGGAACCAGGAATGACGCCAAAGAAATTCTACAAGAGATTGGTTGATGATTTCAACAAGCAGATTATAGAACTAATTGACTAGATACAGGAAATTTAAATTAAACATGACCATTAGAAATATCAGCAAGTGGATATTATACCATAAACTTGGTTGGACAAAGAATATCACCGAGTCTCATCCCGACAAATATATCATCTGCCTTGCTCCACATACAAGCAACATAGACTTTCTGATAGGACAGTTGTATATGAGGGCAGAAGGCTTCAAAGCTAACTTTCTTATGAAGAAGGAATGGTTTTTCTGGCCATTAGGAGTCTTTGCAAGGAAGATCGGCGGAATACCTGTATATCGTACAAAGCAAACAAGTATGACGAAACGACTTGCCGAAGTGGCGAGACACAGGGACATATTCCATCTAACCATAACTCCCGAAGGAACACGGTCACTTAATTCTGACTGGAAGAAAGGATTTTACTATATTGCTCTGGAAGCTGGTATTCCGATATTGCTCTATGCTATAGACTACGAAAAGAAGAACATCCAGTGCACCAAGACTATTATTCCTTCAGGTGATATTGAGGCTGATATGAAAGAAATAAAAGCATATTATAAAGGATTCAAAGGAAGACATCCTGAGAAATTCTCAACAGGAAAATCATAGTGATAAAACTATACACATTATTTTTATACATGACCGTATGTCTGTGTGCCTCTGCTCAAAGCATTCAGAACATTTGGGGGGCATGGGGCAATATCGATAGTGATATAGCTCCATGGGTTCGTAATACATCACGACCAAACACAATTAAAGCAGGACTTGACGGACGACATATATCACTTTGGGCAAGTCATGGAAGATACTACGACCAGGATAAAGGATTTTGGAAATGGCAACGTCCAAATCTTTTCGGAACGACAGAAGATTTGTTCACACAGACTATTGTAATACCATACCTTATTCCAATGCTTGAGAATGCAGGTTGTTATGTATTCACACCAAGAGAACGCGACTGGCAGAAGCAGGAGTGCATCGTAGACAACGACTTCTGCTACCCAGGAGGAACATTAATGACATTAAACGATAGAAAGCATGATGATCTACTTACAGGATTTAAGATGCACGACGGAGTGTATATTGATGGAGAAAATCCGTTTACAGCAGGAACAGCATTAAGCGTAAAGACAACAAAAAGGAATCCAACAGAGTATCGTTTTATTCCATATATAAAAGAAGGTGGACGATTTGCTGTATATATCAGTTATCCTCGTGTTGAGAATGCAGTAGACGATGTTCAATACATAGTCCGACACAAAGGTGTATCGACAACATTTTCCGTAAACCAGACAATAGGCTATGGCACATGGGTGTATCTCGGGACCTTCGACTTCGACGCAGTGGACAACGGAGAAACATCTGACGACAACTGTGTTATAGTTCTTAATCAATCTCGTCATAAAGGCAATATCGGTATTGATGCTGTCCGTTTTGGTGGTGGCATGGGTAATATTCAGCGGTTTGGAGAGACGAGTGGTATGCCCCGAGCTCTTGAAGGTGCACGATATTATTGTCAATGGGCAGGTGCTCCATACAGCGTATATAGCGATAAAGGAGGGGAAAATGATTACGGAGATGATATCAACGCTCGTTCATTGATGACAAACTGGCTTGGTGGCGGTTCATGCTATATGCCCACTGTCAATGGTCTTGGTGTTCCTTTTGAGTTGGCTTTAGCCATTCATAGCGATGCGGGATATCACACTGATGGAAAATCTATTTACGGTTCATTGGCTATAGCAACAACAAATTTCAACGAAGGAATGCTGTCGGCAGGTGTGTCAAGAAATGTATCGTTTGAATTGGCTTCCCGGTTGCTTAACAATATCAATAATGATATGACTCGTGAGTTCGGTGTCTGGGGCAAACGCTATCTTTGGGATCGCAACTATTCTGAGACACGCCTGCCAGAGATACCCTCTGCTATAATAGAGACTTTATCGCATCAGAGTTTCCCTGATATGAAAATAGGGCAACATCCTCTCGGCAAATTTGCAATAGCACGAAGTATATACAAGACTATTCTGCGCTACATATCTGATATGCATGGCAAGAAATGTGTTGTCGCCCCTCTTGCTCCTACCGATTTCCGCATTAGAATAATCGATCGGAACAGAATCGAATTACAATGGACAGGAATGAACGACCCCAAAGAAAGTTCTGCTGCTCCAACATCATACAATATATATACGGCTATCGATGATCGTGGCTTTGACAATGGTCAAAACATATCATCAACAGGTGCTGTCATGACACTTGAACCTGGGATACAGTACAACTTCCGTATTACAGCATGTAACGATGGTGGCGAGAGTTTCTCAACCGAAATCCTCTCTGCATACATAGCTCCAAATGCCACCGACAACATCTTAGTGGTCAACGGTTTCCAACGACTATCCGCCCCATACATTGTCGATAATTCCATACAGCAGGGCTTCGACATTGCCGCAGACGAAGGTGTTCAATCCGGTTTATATCCGGGCTGGACAGGAAAACAGACCTCTTTTGATATTGCAATGATGGGCAATGATGGCGAACAGGGACTTGGATATGGTGATAATGAAATGGCAGGGAAGTTCATTGCAGGAAACGATTTCAACTATGTCGTAGAGCACACACGTGCTATAGCATCGACAAAACGCTATTCTGTTGTCAGCTGCTCATCAACTGCGCTTAACAACAACCTCGTTAACCTTAATGACTATAGGCTTGTTGATATAGCATTTGGACTTCAGAAGGACGACTCACAGTTAGGTCAGTACTATAAGACATTCACATCCTCAATGCGTAAACAAATAAGTGACTACACATTACACGGAGGGGCATTGCTTGCCAGTGGATCTTTCCTTGGTAGCGATATGCAACAACGTGAAGAGCAGGAGTTTATGGCAAACATTCTAAAGGTTAGATACGGTATTACTGATTCCTTCATAAATAGTGAAACCATCAACGGACTTGGTATACAGTTTCCTATATATCACACTCTAAACGATAAGCATTATTCTGCAACGCATCCACAGATTCTCACACCTGTAGAAGGTGCCATCTGTGCTATGCAGTATTCCGACGGAACAAGTGCCGCTGTAGGTTATAAGGACAGATATTCAACATTCACCATGGGATTCCCATTCGAATGTATTAAAGATAAAGCCACTCAGAATAAGATAATGCAAGGCATTCTTGCATATCTCTTGGATAAATAATTTAATTCATATAAGTTATGGAAATCAAAGCTAATGCAAAAGGTAGCCGTTTTATAGAGGTTACAGAACAGCATCTTGAGACAATCAAGGAGTATTCTCTCTTTCACGACCTCGTAGGAAGTGACGGATATATTGATGACACTACTTTAGAAAAGCTACAGCACAATGTCCGTTCGTTACTTGAGGACGGTAGAGACACTGACAAGAACCTTCTGGATCTCTGTTTTGACGTTGTATATCATCGTGATATGAAGGCATTAGGTCTGCGCAATCTTATGCTTCTCTATATCAGTTTTAACGATGAGAATGCTATGGAGATGGATCTGGATGGATTCTCTTCAGAGGATTTGCTTATTGAGGCAGAAGAAAGAAACGTGGAATAAATGGAGTATCGCTTATCGGATTTCCTGCCGACAACGAAAAAATAATGTGAACTCAGAGGATAGGATGAACTTGATGTCATACTGTTCTCTGGTGATGCTTATGTTGACCATCCATCTTGTAAAAACTATACCCAGATATGGCAGCGTACAACACAGCGTATGAGGAAAGCCTGAAGTAACACACAAAACAAGGAAAGCAAAAGATAACCGTAAGTCATTAAATCTAAACTTCTCACTCAGAAAAAAGAATCACATATGAATAATCTCAATACACTACTGCCTCAGTTAGCAGAGCGCTACGAGACAGCAGCATTTATACTCGACGACCCTTCACAATTCATGCATCGCTATAAAGCTCCGAAACATCAGGAACGGGCTGCGTTCATAGCTGCTGCGCTAAGTTATGGATCGCGCAAACAGTTCATACCACGCATAGACATTCTGTTGCGCGATGACAAAGTGTTAGGTGCGGACAGACCACTTCCTGATAACGATGAGTGTTTTTATCGTCTGCATACCAACCGTATGGTTCGAAGATTCATCAATACCATAGACAAGATTGAAGCTACCTATGGCTCACTCGGTGAGATGATGAGGCATGAAAACATTCACACTTGTCTTGATGCTGTGAAGCTCATTACCGGTTATTTTGCCGCAAATGGCGCGTCTGACCTAATACCAAAGAATACCAGTTCGGCATGCAAACGAGTATGTATGTTCATGCGATGGATGGTGCGTGACAATTCTCCTGTCGACCTCGGACTGTGGAGCGACCAGATTGACAAATCAACACTTATCATGCCAATGGACACTCACGTGCTTCAGGAGGCTCTGCGCTTAGGACTTATTAAGAGTAAGACAGGTTCAATGGCTACGGCTATCAAACTGTCGAACCGTCTGAAAGAAATTTTCCCTGATGATCCTACAAAAGCAGATTTTGCTCTATTTGGTTTAGGTGTTGACGAAGCTGCAAATGAAGAGAAAACAACAGTTTAAAAATTAAATTTCCTATGATAATAAATAAAGCTCAATTCACAATCTCAGCACCACGTGTATCAATGTGTCCGAAAGAAGATAAGCCCGAGTATGCTTTTATCGGTCGAAGTAATGTCGGAAAGTCATCACTCATAAACATGCTATGCGAACGAAAAGGTTTGGCAAAGACTTCTGCCACACCTGGTAAGACACTGCTGATAAATCATTTCTTCATAGAAAGTACAACAGAGAAAGGCGAAAAGAACGAGTGGTATCTTGTAGACCTTCCCGGTTATGGTTTTGCAAAACGTAGCAAATCCATACAGCAACAACTTGAGCAGATGATATCAAGTTATATTCTGCAACGCAAGCAACTGGTCAATGTGTTCGTCCTAATCGACGTCAGGCATGAGCAGCAGAAGATTGACCGTGAATTCATCGACTGGCTTGGCATGAGTGGCATTCCTTTCTCCATTGTATTTACAAAAGCTGATAAAATTGGAATGCCGAAAGCGAAAGCTAATGCAGAGGCTTGGATGAAACAACTGGAAGATGGATGGGAAGAAATGCCACCTTATATAATAACATCATCAGAAAAGCGTCAAGGTCTTGACGAGATGTTGGATTATATAGAGAAATACATGAATACAAACGAAGAATAAACACACAATAACAAGATAAATGATACCATATCTCGACGTACAGAATCTGACAAAAAGTTTTGGCGCTCAGGTGCTGTTCCGTGACTTATGTTTCAGCATCGGTGAGGGACAGCGCGTAGGACTTATTGCAAAGAACGGAACAGGAAAATCCACTCTGATGAAGATCCTTATCGGAGAAGAAGGCTACGACGAAGGGACAATCATATATCGTAAGGATATCAGTAAGGGATTCCTTACACAAACACCGTCTTTCGACCCAGAAGAGAGTGTTCTCGACGCTTGCTTCAATCATGAGGGTAACAACGAGAAGATTCTTCGCGCAAAACAGATTCTGACACAGTTGAAGATAACCAACCTTGAGCAACCGATGAAGCAACTGTCCGGTGGTCAGCAGAAACGTGTGGCATTGGCAAATGTGCTTATCAATGAACCCGATTTTCTCATGCTCGACGAACCGACAAACCATCTTGACCTTGATATGATAATCTGGCTTGAAGGCTATTTACAACGAGGCAATAAGACACTGTTAATGGTAACACACGACCGTTATTTTCTTGATCGTATATGCGATACCATACTTGAACTTGACCAACAGTCGATGTTTACATATCGTGGTAACTATGCCTATTATCTTGAAAAGCGTCAGCAACGTATCGACGCTCAGCGTTCAGAGATTGCACGCGCCATGAATCTCTATCGCAACGAGCTTGACTGGATGCGCCGTCAACCTCAGGCACGAGGACATAAAGCAAAATATCGCGAAGATGCTTTCTATGAACTGGAGCGAGTGGCGAAGCAACGCATAGAGGAACGACAGATGCGACTAAAGGCGTCAAAGGTGTATATAGGAAGTAAAATCTTCGAGTGTCAGTATGTCACTAAAGTGTTCAGCGACGTACAACCGGAGAAAGTCATACTAAAAGATTTCTATTATAACTTCGCACGCTTTGAGAAAATGGGTATTGTCGGGAATAATGGAACGGGGAAGTCTACATTCATAAAACTTCTCTTAGGTCTTGTTCAACCGGATTCAGGGAAGTTCGATATAGGCGAAACCGTTAATTTTGGCTATTTCTCGCAGGAAGGATTGAAGTTCGATGAGAATCAGAAGGTAATTGACATAATAACCGATATAGCCGATTATATTAACTTTGGCGGAGGACAAAAGATGTCGGCATCGCAGTTCCTGCAGTATTTCCTCTTTACACCCGACCAGCAGCACAACTTCGTGTATAAACTCTCTGGAGGTGAGAAACGCAAGTTATATCTCTGCACGGTGCTGATGAAGAACCCAAACTTCCTCATACTTGATGAGCCTACTAACGACCTTGACATACAAACCCTTCAGGTTCTCGAGGAGTATCTACAGGATTTCCCCGGTTGCGTGATTGTTGTGTCACACGACCGTTACTTCATGGATAAGGTCGTAGACCACCTTCTCGTCTTTAATGGCGAAGGACAGATCAGAGACTTCCCCGGCAACTACACTCAATATCGCGAGTATTCAGCACTGGAGTCAAAGGACATTGCAAAAGAGAAGACTATAAGCAAACCGACAGTAACAAAGAAAGCCTATCGCAATGACACCCGCCGTCGTCTGACATATAAGGAAAAGCTGGAATTTGCACAACTTGAGAAAGATATCGAACGTCTTGAAACAGAGAAGAAAGAAATTGAAGATGCGCTCTGCAGCGGAACTCTAAGTGTCGACAAGATTACAGAGAAAAGTATTCGTCTTCCATTGCTGACAGACGAACTTGACGAGAAATCCATGCGTTGGTTAGAATTAAGTGAATTTGCGTAAGTTCTCAATTACATATTGCCTGCGACAGAAAATATCGATAGCAATAATTCAAAAACAAACATTGGTATCCGGTAAACAAATTATAGCGATGAATCAAGTAGGATGAAACCTGTAGGGGCGTGATTTATCACGCTTAAGCAATCCTCTGGGAAATAGGCAATCCGGCAGGCGTAGGGGTGTGATTTATCACGTTCCGTCTCTCTATGTGAAAGCCAATAATCTCTCCAATGCTCGAGAAATAAGTCCAACACACTGGGTGAAACGTGATAAATCACGCCTCTACGATAGATGCGAATAAAGTCAACAAAAAGGCTGTTCTGACCACAAATACAGCCGATATTTGTCGACGCATTGTCGTTCGGTAACAAAAATGCTTGTTTTGGCTATTACGAATAAAATACTGATAATCAGTGTAATAGACCTGTTTTAATGAAGACAAAAATACGAATCAGTTTCAAGAACCGCCGTTTCTTACGCCTAATACCGCCGCTTCTTGCCGATAAAACCGTCCTTTTCAGCGTAAAGAACCGTCGCTTTTTCCGATAAAAAGCACGAAATTAAGCTTGTTTTAGTTTTTGTCGGTTCTCAAAGATGCTGTTTTATGCCATGCGGACTTGGCAAATCATCATTGTTGGTTTTCTATTTTGTGAAAAATCGCAAAGGTGAATTTTCTTTACGATACGTGAGATTATTAACTTCGATAAGACTTTTCTTATCCCGAACTCACGTATAATATTGATTGTCTTTGGGGAGTTATTCAAAGGAAAGTTTGCCGAGACGTTGTTGTAGTTGTTCTGCCATGCTTTCACGAATAGCAAGTTTGATTGTGCAGGTATTATCGAATGTCTGGTCAACAACGCGTGGATTAAGTTCTTTTACTACCTTCATAACGCCATTAATCATAGAATACGGAAAAGAAAATTCAATGAGACTTTCGACAATGCGCTCCTCAATCTCTGCATTGTTTAGTGCGTCAATGGTTGCTTCACGATAAGCAACTATCAATCCGCTTGTACCAAGATTAACTCCTCCATAGTATCTTACCACAAATACAACGATGTCAGTAAGTTCGTGACTAAGCATCTGACCATATATAGGTTTCCCTGCAGTTGATGATGGTTCTCCGTCATCATTCATGCGGAAATCCTCGCCCGCCGGACCTAATCTATAAGCCCAACAAATATGGCGGGCATCGTAATATTTCTTACGATACCCTGCCAATAGTGTTTTCACTTCCTCGGCTGACTCCACATGATGTGCAAAAGCATAAAATTTGCTTCGTTTATCTGTGTAATAGCCTTCAGCAATGTTATTTATAGTCTTGTAACTATCCAAATGCTTTTATCAGTCAAGTTTATGTATTACAAGTCCCGAGCGAAGCTTCGGTTCAAACCATGTAGCCTTTGGAGGCATGATATTACCACTGTCGGCTATATCCATAATCTGTTTCATTGATACAGGATACAATGCCAAAGCAGCACGCATCTCACCACTGTCTACACGACGCTTCAGTTCGACAAGACCTCGAAGACCGCCTACGAAGTCAATTCTTTTTGAAGAGCGCAAATCACCGAGAGCAAGGATATCCTGAAGAATGAGGCGGGAAGAGATGTCAACATCAAGCACCCCGATAGGGTCGCTGTCATCGAAAGTACCAGGCTTAGCATTCAACGCATACCACTCTCCATCAAGATACAAACTGAATTCATGAGGCTTTGCCGGACGATACTCGTCAGCACCTTTCTTCTCAATATAGAAATTTACAGATAATTTTTCCAAAAACTGCTCAGACGTATTGCCATTGAGATCCTTCAGCACACGGTTGTAGTCGAGTATTGTGAGCTGAGAAGCCTGAAAGGCTACAGCCATAAAGAAATTGTACTCCTCGTCGCCATTATGATGAGGATTCTTTGCCGCACGCTCCGCACCTACAAGAGCTGCTGCCGCAGAGCGATGATGCCCATCAGCAATGTATAGAGCCGGCATTTTAGCAAACTCATCCGTGATAGTACGTATATCATTAACATCGTCAACAACCCAGAACTTATGTCCGAATCCGTCAATCGGTGCTATGAAATCATACTCTGGCTCTGTCTTGGCATAGCGCATAATAAGGTCGTTGAGAACTTTATTATCCGGATAAGCAAAGAATACAGGCTCAATGTTTGCATTATTAACACGAACATGCTTCATGCGGTCTTCTTCCTTATCGCGACGAGTAAGCTCATGCTTCTTTATAACGCCTGACTTATAGTCGTCTTGATGGGCACCGATGACAAGACCATACTGTGTCTTCTCCAAGCCATTATTTGCAGGCAGACATGATGTCTGTGCATAGATATAATAACACTCTTGCTTATCCTGTACAAGCCAGCCTTTATCCTGGAACATCTGGAACTGGTGTGCAGCCTCTTCATAAACCTTCGGATCGTACTCTGAAGTGCCAGGTTCGAAGTTAATCTCTGGCTTAATAATATGGTATAGCGACTTTTCATTGTTGCCAGCCTCTATACGTGCTTCGTCTGACTCGAGGACATCATAAGGACGAGACTCTACCTGCTCAACAAGTTCTCTTGGCGGACGAACGCCTTTGAAAGGTTTTATTCTTGCCATTGCGCTCTCCATTTATTTATTAACCTGAAACTTTGTGCAACCATCTGCAAAGAAAGCATTGATCTGCTTGGCAGCAGCTATACCGGCATTAATATTTGCCTCTGCAGTCTGAGCACCCATTTTCTTAGGTGTAGAGAAATAACGACCGTCGAAAGCCTTGAACTCTTCGTGAGCATCAGGCATGATATCGGTTATATACTTTAAATCAGTACGTTCTGCCATGAGTTTGATGAGACCAGCCTCGTCAATAACCTCCTTACGGGCTGTATTGATAATTATGCAACCCTTACGCAGCTTACCGCACAAATCGTAGTTTATGCTATTCTTTGTCTCTGCAGTAGCAGGTATATGAAGGCTGACGATATCGCACTGTTCAAAGAGTTCTGTCTGTGAAGATGCAGCCTTGACACCTGCAGCCTCAATGACATCTGCTGGACAATAAGCATCATAAGCCATGACCTCCATACCGAAGCCCTTAGCGATTCGAGCCACATTGCGTCCCACATTTCCGAAAGCAAGAATTCCGAGTCTCTTTCCCATCAGTTCAGTTCCTGCCTTACCATTGTAGAAATTACGCACTGTGAAAACAAGCATACCAAGCACAAGTTCTGCAACAGCATTGGAGTTCTGTCCCGGCGTATTCTCTGCAACTATATTATGTGATGTTGCTGCAGCAAGATCAATATTATCGTAACCTGCACCGGCACGGACAATAATTTTCAGTTTTTTTGCAGCATCGAGCACTTCAGCATCTGCCTTATCAGAACGAATAATCATCGCATCAACATCGGCTACAGCCTTGAGCAACTGGGCTTTTTCTGTATATTTTTCAAGAAGCACGAGTTCGTGTCCTGCACTTTCAATTTCTTTACGAATGCCATCAACAGCAACGGCAGCAAAAGGTTTTTCTGTTGCGATTAATACTTTCATATCATTAAGGAATTAAAAAAGCCGGTTCTCCCGAACACAGGAAAACCGGATATAATTAATGTTTTGCCTCAAATTCCTGCATGCACTTTACAAGAGCCTCAACAGCCTCCTGTGAACATGCATTATATAAAGATGCACGGAAACCACCTACAGAGCGATGTCCCTTGATACCAACCATACCACACTCAGTAGCATATTTCATGAAGTCAGCCTCAAGTTCTTTGTACTCCTCATTCATAACGAAGCATACGTTCATGACAGAGCGGTCTTCCTTAGCAGCTGTACCGACAAAGAGTTTGTTACGATCGATCTCTGCATAAAGAGTTTCAGCCTTTTTCTTGTTGCGACGCTGCATTTCCTCCACACCGCCTATTGACTTAACCCATTTTAAAGTCTCGTGCATAACGAATATAGGCAATACCGGAGGAGTATTGAACTGTGATATGTTCTTTGCCTCCGCAGCAGCATGAGTACGGTAATCTACCATTGAAGGCAGAGGATTCATGTACTGACGGTCAGTAATTTGACCAAGAAGGTCACGACGAACAATAACAAAGGTGACGCCTGCAGGTCCTACATTCTTCTGAGCTCCTCCATAGATGAGACCATACTTACGCACATCAACAGGACGGCTCATGATATCTGATGACATATCAGCTACAAGAGTCACTGGGCAGTCAATGTCATGTTTGATCTCTGTACCATAGATAGTGTTGTTAGTTGTAATGTGGAAATAGTCTGCATCGGCAGGAATGGTGTAACCTTTAGGGATATAGGTATATGTCTTATCCTCCGAAGAAGCAACAATCTCTACCTCACCGAAGTTCTTTGCTTCCTTGGCTGCTTTCTTTGCCCATACACCAGTCTGCAAATAAGCAGCCTTTTTCTTGAGCAAGTTTGCCGGAATAGTAAAGAACTGGGTACTTGCACCACCGCCAAGGAATAAAACTTCATACTCCTCTGGGATGTCAAGAAGCTCACGCCACAGCTGACGAGTCTCAGCCATAACTCTCTCCCAACCAGATGTACGGTGAGAGATTTCCATCAAACCAATACCTGTACCGTCGAAATCACGGATTGCATTAATAGTTGATTCAACTGCCTCCTTAGGAAGGATGCATGGACCAGCATTGAAATTGTACTTTTTCATATCAACTTGTTAATAGATTTATTTCGGTAGCAAATATAGATATTAATTTTGAATTACCAAAATATAATCAAATCTTTTTTCCGATAAAAGCTACTTAACAAATTTATATATACTATTTCTGTAATGCTTGTTCTATTTCTTCAAATTCATCACCCATGTTAAGATTCAGATAAATATCATATAGGGGCTTACCCCATTTCGCTTTATCGTCAGGGGCAAGAGTACGATATTTTTCAAAATATGGCAATGCGCGCTTATACAAATCGGCTCTATCAGAACGATCTTTCTTTGAGAGAATTTTCTTTTGTGTGATAGGCAGAGACTGATTATAATAAGCCAATCCGGCATTAAGATAAACTGCCGGCACATCAACACCCAAAGAGATAACACTATCGCTGGCAGCAACACACTTGTCATACATGCCAAGTTTCAAATACGCCTCACTCTTGACAACAAAGGCAGACGTGTTATTCGGATCAAGTCGCAATACCTTGTCACTGAAGTCCAATATCTCGTTGTATTTCCCATTATTTATATAGACAATAGCCAAATGAGGAAAAAAATAGGCATGTTCAGGATATTTATCAAAAGCTGTCTCAAGTGTCTTTGTATAATTTGCAGTATCGCCTTTTTGCAGATATGACTCGGCAATATATTGCAGCATGTATACCTCACGACTTTTATCACGTAATGCCAGACTGGTATATTTATCAATGATATTCGTATTGCCCATTTTATATCCACAGAATACAGCCCAATAAGCAGCCTCTGGTATACGAGAGTCTTTCGTTTCATAGAAGTATTCTGTGAACAGTGGTTGCTGTGCACATGCTATATAAGCATCAAAAAACTTATATGCTTCATCATACTTTTGTTTATTAACATAATAGACTCCTCCATTAAATAAATTTGCACGGTATCTATCTAAGAAGCTGGCATGCGATTTTCTATATTTCGGTTCTATTACTCCTTTATTGTCCGGTAAAGCATCCACAGAGTCAAGACTCTCGAGTACGTTAAACATGTGCAACGTATTTGAAAAGAACTTTGCCGTATCGGACTGTTGTTTAAGATATAGTTTCTCGTTCAACTGCTCGTACTGTTTCTTCACGGCGTCAAACAATGTAAGCCATATCTTCTTATTACGGAAATTAGTAGAATCTTTAAGGAGAGTACGCATGGTACTCTCCGCTTGTTCAAGATTCACACCTTTCTTTATATTGGTGCGAGCTTCTGATATTTCCTTCCTCTGTGCAAAAAGTACAGAAGAAGGAAATATCAGCAATATGACTATAATGTATCTATATATATTATTTCGTTTTACAAACATCGTCTATTTTTTCAATATTTTCTTTCCATTAATAATGTATAAACCTGCAGGCAGAATATCCAAATCATTGCCAAGATACTGCCCATAAACGCTGTATACCTTATTATTAATATTCGGCTGTGTCACCTGGTTGATACCTGTAACATCCTTCAGTTTTACAACTGACACTTCGTCAAGGAAGAATCGCTTTGAAGGTAAAAACTTAAGACGAGACTCGCCAGATAGTGTTGTCTTAAAAGCGAATGTTGACCAAGCACCTTTTGCCATAACCATTTCTGCAACTCTCTTATCGTTAAGATATAGTGTTAGTGTTGTACCTTCCTTGATTGCATCCCATGCTCCGGCATTGAATGACAGTGCAACTTCTCCATAATAAGTAAATGCAGGTGATGTTACAATACCTATTTTTGAGGTAGTGCCAAACTTAGCACAGTGGTTAGCACCATATGCGGCATCGCTCACCCACCCTTCCATATCAGGATCAAAAACACCATTAGAGATTATCGAATTCCATTTTCCGTCATTACCACCTTTAGACTTATGCTTATCGAATGACTCATAGAATACAATGTCTGATGTATTAACATTAACAGGTTTTTCTACCTTAGCAAAACTATTATCAAGGAATGTTACCTCTCCTGCTGTAGCAGAATTTGAGCCTGAATTAGAATTTACATAAGGCACAACACAATTGAATGATATTGAACTATCGTCATTAACCTTAATGTTCTTTATTGATGCAGGCAAATAATTTGCGCCTGCAAGATTTGGATTGAAAGTCGTTGTGGCTGTGGCAGAATTATTTGTGAGTGAGTCAATTGCATTGTATGGATATAGATGTCCATCATACTCATCAGCTGTAATATAGTAGAAGCCGTTTTTGGAATTATAAGTACCCTTCTTTCCATTAGCTAACACAACACTCATTCGCTGATGTTTGGCATCGTTGTTTGGAGTATTATTATACCAATGCAATTGATTATAGTCAACATGTGTGATAAGCAGACCTGTCTTATCTGATTCATTATCTTCATGGTAAGAGAACCAGCGTTCCGGCTTACGGTTCTCAATAATGTAATACTCATTGCGATTACCATCATTGTAAATAATGTATGCCTCACGATTATCGTTCAATGATTTAAGAGAGTATGCCTCACCAGCTTTCACCTCCACCGGCTCAAGCCAACCAGCAACCCAACGCTCGTAAGCTGTATAGCCGGCAGGAATTTCTCCATTATATCCAGGGCCGTTACTTGAACCGCCGTGCATCACATCCCAGCCCTGCATTCCCCAGCCACCGCTATATGAAGTGTCATAGAAATCAGGATAGCCCAAACAATGAGAGAACTCATGGCACGCAGTTCCTATACCGTTCATTGTAGTACCATAAGTTCCACTTAGTTCGCAAGAAACAGCATAGGTATCAACAGTGACTCCGTCAAGGGTCTGCGCGCCACTTCCATCGCCATCTCTACTCGCAGCACTCAGCTGATATTCATGAGGCCATATTGTGTTTGAAGAGGCTCCTGCATGTTCTCCATAGCCTGCGTATATGATAAACACCTGATCCACATTATTATCTTGGTCCCAATCATAAGCTGTAAAATCAACCTTATCATCGACAAGTTTACATGCTTCTATAACCATCTCCGCAGCATGTTGATCTTCGCCATTATTAGTATTAGCTCCGTAATAAGCATAATCATTAGATACTGTGACAGGTCCTACAACATCGAAGTCAATAGCTAAGTCACCATAACTTTGCTCAAGGAAATAATCGCGTACAGAGCCAATATGTCCATTCTTTGAATATCCTTTTTTATTGAACATTTCTTCAAATTCATGCTGAGCATTCACAGTTTTCATCGCAAGATTCTTGAAATTCACAAGAACGACAAGGCCTTTCTTTGCTCCTTTGAATGATGCTTTCTTTGAAGTGCGTGCGGCATACAGCTTCTTATGCCGTATATTATTCCTGCGCAACTTCTTCGCTTGACTTGCATCACGGCGGTTTTGCAACTCTTCAAGGCTTATTTCTTTTGCAACATCATTATCGCCGATAACGAAAACACGCCCGTCTGCAGTTGTCCAATAGTGATTATATTCATCACCATGTAACGTCACGCTGACAGTCTCACCGTCAGACAACACTATTGTTTTTGACAGACCTTTCTTTGCTGGTACACCAAAGGTGAGCAAAGTAGTCATAAGTAGTCCTATTAAAACGAATATTTTCTTCATCTTGATTTCAAATTTGGTCAAAGGTACGTATTTTCCGTTTCATATGCAAAAAAAGCAGTACTTTTTAGATACTAACGCCGTGATATTAATTATTTTTTTTATCTTTGTCGAGGTTTTTTATGTATGTAATCTTATGAACGTACACGTATTCTACAAGTAAACAATCACAATTAAAGCATAAATCAATGGAAGAAAACAAACAAAAAAACGAATTGCCGGAAAATGCATTCCGTGAGTTAAATGAAGGTGAAGAGTACCAGCCAGTGATGTCGCCAGAGGGTCATCCTGCGGAAGTAAACGTCTGGTCTGTGTCATGGGGTCTGCTAATGGCAGTGTTATTCTCAGCAGCAGCTGCATATCTGGGACTTAAGGTTGGTCAGGTCTTTGAGGCTGCAATACCTATTGCCATCATTGCAGTGGGTGTTTCATCTGCCACAAAGCGTAAGAATGCTCTTGGCGAGAATGTCATCATTCAGAGTATCGGTGCTTGTTCCGGTGTAATTGTTGCAGGTGCCATATTCACTTTGCCAGCACTTTATATTATACAGGAAAAGTATCCTGAGGTGTCTGTGAATTTCATCCAGGTGTTTCTTTCATCACTCCTTGGCGGTATTCTTGGTGTACTGTTTCTAATCCCTTTCCGTAAGTTCTTTGTCAAGGACCAACATGGAAAATATCCTTTCCCCGAGGCTACTGCCACAACGCAGGTATTGATCAACGGCGAGAAAGGAGGCAATCAAGCCAAGCCTCTGCTTATTGCCGGTCTCATCGGCGGATTATACGACTTCCTTGTATCAACCTTCGGCACATGGGCAGAGGCATTCTCCACCCGTGCCATTGCAGGCGGCACTGTTCTTGCTCAGAAGGCTAAACTCGTATTCTCTATAAACACCTCGGCTGCTGTTATAGGTCTTGGTTTTATAATCGGATTAAAGTATGCATTGATAATATGTGCAGGCTCCGCTTTGGTATGGTTTATCATTGTTCCTGCCCTACCACTTATCGGTGATGAGATGCTTACAACCATAAATCCTACTTTCGATATCAATGCACTTGGCAGCGTATCAGACATGAGTCCGGAAATAATCTTCAAGACTTTTGCACGTCATATAGGTATTGGTGGTATTGCAATGGCAGGTCTCATTGGTATAGTAAAGCAATGGAGCATCATAAAAGGTGCTATCGGATTGGCAGGGCGTGAACTTAAGGGCTCTACCACGACTGACAATAACTTCACTCGCACACAGCGCGACATCTCAATGAAAATCATTGCAATAGGCGTTATAATAGCACTTATCACCACATTCATATTCTTCTACGCCGGTGTCGTCGACTTCAATCTTCTCCATGCCGTTGTCGGGATATTAGTCGTAGGCATTATTGCGTTCCTTTTCACAACGGTTGCCGCAAATGCCATTGCCATCGTCGGTACTAACCCGGTATCTGGAATGACTCTTATGACACTCATCCTTGCCAGCGTTATCATGGTGGCAGTAGGTCTGAAAGGTTCTGCGGGAATGGTAGCTTCACTGATTATGGGTGGTGTGGTTTGCACTGCCTTATCTACAGCAGGAGGCTTCATTACCGACCTTAAGATCGGCTACTGGCTCGGCACAACGCCTGCCAAGCAAGAGACATGGAAATTCCTCGGCATACTTGTCAGTGCTGCTACCGTCGGCGGTGTTATGATTATCCTTAACAAAACATACGGCTTTGTTGGCGAGAATGCGCTTGTAGCTCCACAGGCTAACGCTATGGCTGCAGTAATCGAACCATTGATGTCGGGTGCTGGAGCTCCATGGATTCTATATGGAATTGGTGCAATGCTGGCATTAGTACTTAATTTCTCAGGCATTCCAGCCCTGGCTTTCTCACTGGGCATGTTCATCCCAATGGAACTCAACGCCCCACTCCTTGTCGGCGGTCTGGTCAATTGGTTTGTCACCAGTCGTTCAAAGGAAAAGAAGGTCAATGCAGAGCGTGGAGAAAAGGGAACGCTTATAGCGAGTGGATTCATTGCCGGAGGTGCTCTCATGGGTGTTATCGCTGCCCTACTACGTTTCAGCGGATTCAATCCAATCAATACGGAATGGCTTGCCAACCCTCTCTCACAGATACTCTCACTCGGAGCGTACCTACTGCTTATAGCTTACTTTATCACAGCCACACGCACGAAGAAATAGTTTTTCCGACAACAATTAAACCCGAATCGGTCATTAGAGTGCTTGGCTGATTATGTTCGATTGTTGAGCAGATGTGCTGATGTTTCAGTGAAGGCGTAGCGGGCTATGGCGAGACGTAATGGCAGCACAGATGTCGGCAAGCGGACTAAAGCAGTCAAGAACTCTAATGACCGATTCGGGTTAAAGTCTAAGAAGAAAACTCTAATTATTCTCCGGGCGGAGTTTACGCACTGTTTCTGCCGTACGCCACATCTCTGATTCACGCAATGCAGCAAGCTCCTTTTCAAGTCCGACACGATAGTCAGACTTTGAGTTTGCGTCAATAGCGATTTGTGCCTCATTGCCCGACTTTACTGATGCGTATAACTTTTCAATTACCGGCTTGCAAGCATCGTGGAAAGGTCCCATCCAGTCAAGGGCACCACGCTGCGCAGTAGTAGAGCAGTTGGCGTACATCCAGTCCATTCCTTTTGCTGCAAAGAATGGCATCAGGCTCTGCGTGAGCTCCTCGACAGTCTCATTGAATGCTTCTGACGGCGTATGACCGTTCTGGCGCAGAACTTCGTACTGTGCCAATAACAAACCTTGTATGGCGCCCATCAATGAGCCACGCTCACCTGTAAGGTCGCTTGTTGCCTCTCTTTGGAAAGTTGTTTCAAACAGATAACCCGAACCTATGCCGATACCCAAAGCCAGAGTACGCTCCAGAGCCTTGCCCGTATAATCCTGATATACGGCATATGAGGAGTTCAGACCGCGTCCCTCAAGAAACATTGTACGCAATGAAGCGCCGGAACCTTTCGGTGCCACCATTATCACATCAATGTCTTTCTGCGGAACACATCCCGTACGGTCGTTCCACGTAATGGCAAAACCATGTGAGAAATACAGCGCATTGCCGGGACTCAGACAATTCTTCAGCGTGGGCCATACAGACATCACAGCAGCATCTGAAAGCAGACACATCACAATAGTTCCTTTCTTTGCTGCCTCTTCGATAGAAAACAAAGTCTCGCCAGGCACCCATCCGTCGGCTACGGCTTTATCATAGGTCTTGCCATTACGCTGGCCGACAATGACATTGAAACCATTGTCACGAAGGTTGCACGCCTGACCAGGTCCCTGAACACCATAGCCAATGACTGCTATAGTCTCGTCCTTAAGTACCTCGCGCGCTTTTTCGAGTGGAAACTCTTCTCGTGTCATAACCTCTTCTATAACACCACCAAAATTCATCTTTGCCATAGTTGTAAATATTTTAAATGGTTAACTTGTCGTGTTTATTTATTCCTTTCAGTGAACATTATCTGCGCACGCACACATTCTATCTCCGTCCCGTCCGTATTGACTTTGCTCATACGGACGAGATATTCGTCTGCCATGGCGCCCTCTTCCTTATAAAAGCGCAACGTATCTCCTGCATGGCATTCCGACACATAGGCAATATCAAACCTTCTCACGCAATGTGACATATACTTATCAGCAGGAAAGAGATCCAGCACATGCTCTATCGACTTAACCGAGTTCACATGACCGTTTATGTCAATATCATTATATTTCGCCACATATTCACCTACGAACTCTGCATCCTTCGACATCTTTGCACGCGAAGGTTTGCCAATAGGATTCACCTTGTCTGCCTCTATCCATTCCGTGACACTCCCATTGTTGACATCAAGGATATTCACAGGCTGACGCGTATCCGTATCAATCATCGCCCATATCGAGCGCCCCCAGCCCAACGTCTCACCATTCTTACCTTCTATTCGGAAGTTGCGGTTTGTAAAATAGCGCAGCGCACTCTCCACCCATGTCTCCACCCAGAAGTCATCGTAAATTTTCGGCATAGCCTCCATTTCTACGACAAGACGCGACAATACCCATGTCTTCTTGATACTCTGAAGATAAACCATACCGAAACCACGGTCGTTACTGTGGAAGTCCGCAGCATTAAGAAGATGATTGCCGAGATGTCCCATAAACAGTTCGTGGTTAATATCACAATGGAACGGTTCGGCTACATTCTTATATTTTCCTATCTTTGATATATTCATTGTATTGTCATTCATTTTGCTCCTTTGCACGTTTTGTCAGATACTGGTCAAGACGCTCCACACCCGATTTTGTAACAGCAATACGACCTGTCCGTACAAACTGCAATACGCAGTCTAGCTCGTTCAACTTTTCAAAGATTCCAACGACCTCGTCTGTGATTCCAGTCTTCTCCACTATAGTATACATAGGATTCACCTCTACTATGCGGGCACCGAACCGGCGTACGACACGTCCTATCTCCTGATTGTCAAGCACCATTGGCGTTGAGAGTTTCAGCAGTGAGGTCTCGAGGATAAATATCTCATCATCAACGAAACAGTTGGCTTGCAGGACATCTATCTTTTTCTCTATCTGCTTCACGAGCATCTCAGCCATTTCACGCTTGCAATAGCACGTGATAGTATATTTATGTACTCCCGGTGTAGAACTGGCACATACATTCAACGACTCTATATTCACTTGACGTCTGGTAAACACCGCTGTAATCTGATTCAGCATTCCTGCGAAATTCTCTGAATAGATTATCAACGTATAAAGAGGCAATCCCTTATAGTCGGATTTTGAGCCTTGGGCATTATCATAACTTACTATAGCCTTACGCTCACGAGTCAGATTCTGTTCAAATGAATTTCGTTGCTTCGAGGCAGCAACCTTCACGGCAGCATCGAAAATCTCGTCCTGAACAAGTCTTTCGCATTTCTGACATGTATTGCAATCGCCACATTCAGCAGCACCGTATTTCTTGTTTTCTTCCATAACAGAATATGTGTCCTTATTCATTAATTCACTTCAAACAACATCTCATCAACACTACCTCCCGGAGGTGTCATCGGCAACACGTTGTCCTCTTCCTTCACCGCACATTGCAACAAGTATGGACCATCTGTATTAAGCATATCACTGATGGCATCATCAAGTTCCTTACGATCAACCACCGTGCGACACGGAATCCCATAGCCACTTGCTATCTTCTCATAATCAGGATTCAGCATCGGTGTGAAAGAATAACGTTTATTGAAGAACATATATTGCCATTGGCGAACATTACCAAGATAATTATTATTCAGAAGAATCATTTTCACCGGCACCTGCTCTTCCATGATTGTTCCGAGTTCCTGAATGGTCATCTGAAACCCACCGTCACCACAGAACATACACACCGTTCTCTCTGGTTTGGCAAAGGCGGCACCTATAGCAGCGGGGATTGCAAATCCCATAGTACCGCAACCTCCCGAAGTAACGACAGAGCGTGCCTTCTTAAACCTGAAGTAACGGCATCCAAACAACTGGTTCTGTCCGACATCTGTCACAAGTATAGCCTCGTCATTAGTAGCTTCGCTGACCTTACGAACGACCTCGCCCATAAGCAACGGACCTTCTTGCGGACATATAGCTTTACCGATTACCCGATTGTATTCCTTCTCCGCATACGGCTTGAAGCCCTCTATCCACGAGTTATGACTTGACGGCAGAACAGACTCTGACACACGTGGCAGCGTTGACTTACAATCACCACGAACGGCAAGATCTGTCTTTACATTCTTGTCAATCTCTGATGCATCAATATCAAAATGTATTACCTTGGCTTGCTTGGCATACGTGTCAAGATTACCCGTCACACGGTCGTCGAAGCGCATACCTACAGCAATTAATAGGTCGCATTGATTGGTCATGACGTTAGGAGCGAGATTGCCATGCATGCCAAGCATTCCCATGTTCAGAGGGTGGTCTGACGGTGCTGCCGACAACCCGAGCATTGTCTGCCCGAAAGGAATCTGTGCTTTCTCGCATAACTCAAGGAGTTCCTTATTCGCACCAGCCAGCTCTACTCCCTGACCAACGAGCATGAACGGCTTGACCGATTCGTTTATCATCTCTGCAGCCTTACGTATGGTCTCATCGCTTGGCGTATGCACGGGGTTATATGATCTGATGAAGTCAATGGACTGAGGCTGATAATCAATTACAGCTGTCTGTGCGTTCTTCGCAAAGTCAAGCACGACCGGTCCCGGACGCCCGCTCCTTGCTATATAAAAGGCGCGCGCTACAGCCCATGGAATGTCCTCTGCACGACGAATCTGATAATTCCACTTTGTGATTGGCTGTGTCACGCCAACAACATCAACCTCTTGAAACGCATCCGTACCAAGCATTGCAGCACCAACCTGACCGCATATCACGACGATTGGCGTAGAGTCCATCATAGCATCAGCAACACCGGTTATTGTATTCATTGCGCCAGGACCTGATGTCACGATGGCACATCCAACCTTTCCGCTAACCCGGGCATAACCCTGAGCGGCATGTACTGCCCCCTGCTCATGACGAACGAGCACATGATGCAGCGTGTCTCTATGATCATAAAGGGCGTCGTATGTAGGCATGATGGCACCACCGGGATAACCGAAGAGTATATCCACTCCTTCATGTTCAAGCGAACGCATCAAAGCCTCTGCACCTGTTATCTTTCCCATTGTATTATATATTCCATGTTGAATTGCAGATTCCGAACAAACAGAATCTACTCTATTATTCTAACCCCTCCCTTGTCAGCCGAAGAAACACTGTTAGCATAAGCCTTTAATGCCTTGGAGACAATACGATTGCGCCTGAGAGGCTGTTGCGAACGAGCCATTAGTTCCTCATCGCTGAGCCTTACATTTATGGAGCGCTCAGGTATATCAATTACAATAATGTCACCATCCTGTATCTTACCTATATTTCCGCCACTGGCGGCTTCGGGCGATATATGTCCTATGCTCAGTCCCGACGTACCGCCAGAGAAACGTCCGTCGGTGATAAGAGCGCACTCCTTACCCATGTGCATGCTCTTTATATAAGAGGTGGGATAAAGCATCTCCTGCATTCCGGGACCGCCTTTCGGACCTTCGTGAGTTATCACTACACAATCGCCCTTCTTCACTCGCCCGCCAAGAATACCGTTGCAAGCATCATCCTGCGAATCAAACACCACCGCCGGACCTTCAAAATGCCATAACTCTGGAGCCACTCCGGCTGTCTTTACAACACAACCGTTATGTGCAATATTACCGAACAGCACTGCCAAGCCGCCGTCCTTGGTATATGCATGCTCAATATCGCGTATACATCCATTCACACGGTCTGTGTCGAGACTGTCCCACTGGCAGTTTTGGCTGCCCATTTTCGTTGAGAACTGATGGGCAGGAGCTGAACTGTAAATGCGTAACGCTTCGGGATCAATAGTAGTACCTGTTATAGAATACTTTCTTATGTCTTCACCAAGAGTAGCACCATTTACACGTTTGCACGATAAGTCAAGCAGGTTGCCCTTTGCCAATTCTCCGAGTATTCCAAGGATTCCTCCAGCCCTGTTCTCTTCCTGAACACTGTATTTCTGCCAGTTGGGCGCAAGTTTACACAGCAAAGGAACCTTACGGGAAAGTGCATCTATGTCTGACATGGTAAACTCCACCTCACCCTCTTGAGCCACAGCCAACAGATGCAACACTGTGTTTGTGGATGCTCCCATTGCGATGTCGAGAGTCATGCCGTTGAGGAATGCGGCGCGCGTGGCTATGGAACGCGGAAGAACGGACTCGTCGCCGTCTTCATAATAAGCCATTGCGTTCTTGACAATAAGTTTTGCAGCATCGCGGAACAGCTGTATACGGTTCACATGAGTTGCGAGGATAGATCCGTTGCCCGGAAGACTTAGTCCTATAGCCTCGGTCAGCGAGTTCATTGAGTTGGCGGTAAACATGCCTGAGCACGCACCGCATCCCGGGCAGGCATTATGCTCCACTATTTCCAGTTCCTCATCACTTACCGTAGGATCACCACCTTTCACCATAGCCGTGACAAGGTCTGCGTTCTCGCCGTTTACACGCCCAGCCTCCATCGGACCGCCACTGACAAACACCGTAGGAATATTCAGACGCATCGCAGCCATGAGCATGCCCGGAGTGACCTTATCGCAGTTGGAAATACATATCATCGCATCTGCCTTATGTGCATTGACCATATACTCTACAGAGTCGGCAATAACATCGCGCGATGGCAGCGAATAAAGCATACCATCATGCCCCATGGCAATACCATCGTCAACAGCAATAGTATTAAATTCGGCAGCATAACATCCCATTGCCTCAATCTCTGATTTCACGATCTGTCCTATCTCATGCAGGTGAGTATGCCCGGGAACGAACTGTGTGAAACTGTTCACAATAGCAATAATAGGTTTGCCAAACTGTTCGCGTTTCATTCCATTCGCCACCCAAAGTGCACGGGCGCCTGCCATGCGACGTCCTTCTGTGCATACAGAACTTCTTAATGGATATTTCATAATTACCCTGATTTTTATCTCTCAAACAATATGGCTACAAAGTGCATTCAACTTGAATAATAACGTTAGCCTGATTGTCTATTACGCATACATTATATGGTATTCGACTACAAAATTACACATTTTTCCTTGAAAGCACAAATGATTTATCGACTATTTTCTTAAAACAGTATCAAATTGTGACCAAACAAACATATTTCAGTTTCTATTTATAAGAATAATATTTTAATTGTAATATATCAAATAAATTTACCGGAACACGAGTCTCAATATCACATGTAAATAAATTTCCTAACCCGTTTAATCAAAAATTAGTTTCTCTTGAAAAATATGCGGTTTGTAACTCATTGATATCCAGACTTGTTAAACGAGCGTCCTTTTGACATTCTAATTCCGTCGTTTCTTAGCTCAAGAACCGCAGGAATTATCGCCAAGAAACGACGGCTTCAGACGCAAGAAACGGCGGTTTTAGAAACGACTTATTACTATGTAATAATAATTTACCAACACTGAAAGAAGATATAAACAGTATTCGTAACCCTACACTATATGAAGTTCCGGTTGGAAAATGTATGCTTTCTTTGAATTTATTTTCATCGGATAGTTTCAAATTATGGCAAAAATGCAGGCGACGGAAGCGTCATCAATATTACTGTCCCATCCTAATCCAATGGCAATTCTGACAGTATGCCTATAAGAAAGGGAAAGCAATGGCTGTGTTGAAAATATCAATATAATATAGAGAACACACCTAAACGTTCGTTTTGCCCTCATGTAGTATTACTTTGGGGGTAGTTCTCTTTTCCACAACACATTTTTCTCATTTTAGAACGAATAACTCAAGCCAAGTGAAGTGTACTCCTTCAACTGGAAATAACCAAGATCATCGTCCTTACGGCTTATGTTAGAATCGTCAAAACGAGGATAGATATATATGTTTGCGGATATATACTTTGACACCTTCATGTTGAAAGTATTCTCCCATTGCATGTCCATGCGTTTATATGTGGTATATCCATACAAACGTGAACGCCAGCTTACATTATTAGATAATTTCCAATTAAAGTCGAGTGTAAATGTCGAACCGTAGTCAAACTTGCTGTGCTTACCTTTATCAATACCGTTACGTTGGGCAAGTGCCAATCTGTCCACATATTTATAATTGAACGCAAAAGGCGCTAAATGCACTGTTCCGGTAAACTTATTCTTAAACCATCCGATAGTATAGTCCATACCAAGAGAGACGTTTAAATCAAGCGGGCTCATAAAATCTGAATTGACATTGTACGAGTTTGTAGCGAAACTACGCATAAACTGGCTATTAGCCACAGCCTGAAGAGTATAGTACCATCGTTTGGATGCTTGCAATCCGAACTTTCCCGTATAGCGAATCATGTCAGAAGAAGTCTTGACGGAATGAACAGAATCGCTTTTATTTGTCTGAAATCCGAGGTTGAACTCGAGAGTATTCTCCCATTTAATTTTCTGCTTATTGTTATAGTTGGCACGGAATGCCAAACGGGTCAATGCAGAATAATTGCTTTCACCACCCTGATACCAGTTCCCTGAATAATAATTCTGCATTATTTGCAGATAATAATCGCCTGATAATGTCCAAAAATTCGGACGCTCAATAAACAAATTCACATCTGATATTTTTGCCTCCTCTGCCTTTGGCATTTCGTATGAAACGATATTGATATCTTCTTTTGACTTAGCTTCATTCTTGTCAACGTTATCCTTTGCAATTTGCGTGACAGCCACATTGTTTCTCCAACTGCCAAGAACCAGTTCCGGGCTGTTCAGATAGACATTCATAAGAGCATTGTCGACAAGGTAGTTATAATCCGTTGTCAATGAATCCTCTTTGTTGAGCGAAAAGTGACGCTTTGCCATGTCACCGTAGAAATATGTAGGTGTGAAAAGTCGCATATATCTACTGTCTGGTTCATCGCCAACTGAAGTTTTTGCTATGGAAAGCACATGCTTAAGTGAGTCAATCTGATGTTTATAGTAAGCCAGAGAGTCTTGAATGATTGCAAGTTCTTTCGTGAGGCGATTATTTGCCGTAGTCTTGCTTGAAGACGCGTTTTGAGCATGACAAGACAACGAAATGAATAGGCTTAATATGATGGTTGAAAATTTCATTGCGATATAGAATTTACGTATTGTCTCTGCAAAGATAATAATAAAAATCCTAACTTCTTTGCTCCGTTTAAAAAAATATAGTAACTTTGCATCTAATTGATTTATTTATAGGGAAAGACGTTAAAGACATTATGATTTAACAAATCATTCTGCGACGCAGTAGCAAACTATAATGCAAGAAAAAATTTTAAATACACAATATGGATAAAAACACAGTATTAGGTTTCATCCTGATAGCTCTCGTATGGATTGGTTATGCATGGTGGACACAGCCATCAGCAGAACAAATAGCAGAGCAAGTGCAGCAGGATTCTATCGCTGCGGTAGAAAAAAAGAAAGCCGACATGGCGCAGAAGCAGCAGATAAAAAAAGTTCAAACGGATATGGCAGCTGTGGAGGAAGACACTACAGCACTATTTCACTCGGCTCTTAAAGGGACAGAAGAAAAAGTTATTCTGCAGAATGGAAAATTAGAGCTGACCCTATCATCAAAAGGTGCTATAGTAGAGAAGGCTGTCGTAAAGAATTATAAAGACAGAAACGGAAAGAAAGACGTAACTCTGTTCAAAGGTGAGGACCAAAAACTCAGCTATATTCTCAACACTAAAGAACAGAACATAGATACTCAGAATCTTTACTTTATCGCAACACAGAAGACCGACACTACTGTTGTTTTCACAGCTCAAGCTGCAGCCGGCAAGACAGTAGAAATGGCTTATCAGCTTGGAAAAGACTATATGCTTCACATGCAGATGAGAGTGAAAGGCATGGACGGGCTGTTTCCTGCCAACACAACAGCGATGGATGTGAACTGGAGCGACCGTTGCGCTCAACAAGAAAAGGGTTTCACATTTGAAAACCGATATGCCACACTCACCTACCACGAAGTACAGGGGGGAACAGACAAACTTTCAGAGACATCAGAGAAAATCAACGAGAATATAAGCGAGCAAATAGACTGGGTCGCATTCAAGAATCAATTCTTCTCAGTAGTAATGATAGCAAAGAACAACTTTGAGGAGAATTCTATTATGACAAGCATTCCTCAGGAGAAGGATTCCGGCTACTTGAAGCAGTACAACGCAAAGATGAAGACTTTCTTAGATCCGACAGGAAAGGAAGCTTCTGAGTTTGAATTCTACTATGGGCCTAACAATTTCCAAATACTACAGAAAGCACAGAAAGAGTCTACTTTCGGCAAGGACCTTGAAATGACACATCTTGTATATCTCGGATGGTGGATTTTCCGTATCATCAACCGCTGGTTTACTATGTATATTTTCGAAGGGCTTGCTGCTTTGAATATACCAATGGGAATTGTACTCATACTGATTACGCTGATTCTGAAAGTCATAACCTACCCTATGGTTCGCAAGAGTTATATGTCGTCAGCAAAGATGCGCGTTCTCAAACCAAAACTTGACGCGGCAACAAAGCAGTTCGATAGTCCGGAGCAGTCTATGCAGAAACAACAAGCCATGATGCAGGAATATGCAAAATACGGAGTATCACCAATGGCAGGATGTCTGCCAATGTTGATCCAGATGCCTGTTTGGCTTGCAATGTTCAACTATGTGCCAAATGCTATTCAGCTTCGCGGTCAGTCATTTCTTTGGATTAAAGACCTTTCTACCTATGACCCAATCTACGAATGGAGCAAAAACATTTGGGGAATAGGCGACCATATCTCTCTGACTTGTATCCTATTCTGCGTAGGAAACCTTCTATATTCATGGATGACAATGAAGCAGCAGAAAGATCAGATGGTGGGTCAGCAGGCAGAGCAGATGAAGATGATGCAATGGATGATGATGCTCATGCCATTGATGTTCTTCTTTATCTTCAACGATTACTCGGCTGGTCTTAACTTCTACTACTTTGTTTCATTATTTTTCTCAGCAGCTATAATGTGGGCTCTGCGTCGTTTCACCGATGATGAGAAGTTACTCGCAAAGCTTGAAGCCTACTATAAGGAGAACAAGGACTCAGGAAAGAAACTCACCGGACTTGCAGGCAGACTGCAGACAATGGCTGAGGAGCAGAAGCGTATGGAAGCTATGCGTCGTGAACTCGAGAAAAAGAGAAAAGGAATGCAATAAATAAATCAGAGATGAAAAATTATTTAGTTTTAGCCTTTGCAGCAGTTATGGCAATAGGTAATGTAAGCATCGCGCAATCAGAAGAAACACCGTTCATCGGTAAAAGCAACATCAAGCTGAATAGCGACCGTATGACTCCAGAGGCTCTCTGGGCAATGGGTCGCATCAGTGCCTACAAAGTGTCTCCTGACGGAAAGAAAGTAGTCTATCAGGTAGGATACTATAGTGTTGAACACAACAAAAGCCATCACATCCTATACACGATGAATATTGATGGCAGTGACAAAAAACAACTCACAATGTCTACTAAGAATGAGACTGATGCCGCATGGATTAATGGTGGAGAACATATCGCTTTTCTATCCGACGGTCAACTTTGGTCAATGCGTGCCGACGGCACCGACCGTAAGCAAATTAGTCAATTCGATAAGGACGCAGAGGGATTCTGCTTCTCACCAGACGGCACAATGGTCCTTGTGCTCCACTCTTTGCCTTATACAGGCAGCATAGAAGCAAAGCCCGCAGACTTACAAAAGACATCAGGACGTGTAGTAAACGACCTGAACTATCGTCACTGGGATCACTACGTCGAGACCATTACACATCCATTTATCTACTCCGTTTCTCCTGTTGGCAACTTGGAAGGTACTGCTGTTGACATTCTTGAAGGTGAGCCTTACGAGTGTCCGATGGCACCATTTGGTGGCATAGAACAGCTTGCATGGAGTCCGGACTCGAAGCAGATCGCCTACACATGTCGTAAGAAAGAAGGAGTGGCATACGCTGTATCTACGGACTCTGACATATACCTTTATAATATAAGCACACGCTCAACAAAGAATCTATGTAAGCCTGAGGGATATGTAGAACCAGAGATTGACACGACAAAGTCGATGGCAAACCAGAAGATTAATCATCTCCCTACAGATTGCAATGTAGGATATGACACTAATCCGAAGTTCTCGCCTGACGGAACACAGATAGCATGGCTTTCAATGGAGCGTTGCGGATATGAGAGCGATAGAAACAGGCTTTGTGTCTACACCTTTGCCAATGGCAATAAGGAATATGTGACAGAAGATTTCGACTCAAACGTTGATGACTATGTATGGTCTGACGACAAAGACGCAAAATTCTACTTCATCGGTGTATGGCATGCTGTAGAGAATATGTATGCCGTGCAGAAGAAGGGTGGCGTGAAGCAGATTACTGACTTCTGCGCCGATTTTGGTTCGCTACAGCTTGTAGGAAACAAGAAACAACTCCTTGCAGAGCGTCACGACTTCTTCAACAGTGCCGACCTCTACCTCATAACTCCAGGCAAGGACGCAACAAAGACAAAGTGCCAGAAAGTAACAAACGAAAACAAAGAAATAATGGACCAGCTCGCTATTGGCCGTTCCGAGAAGCACTGGGTAAAGACAACAAATGGCGAAGACATGCTCTACTGGGCAATACTCCCACCTAATTTCGATCCAAACAAGAAATACCCTACTCTACTCTTCTGCGAAGGCGGACCTCAAAGTCCGGTAAGTCAGTTCTGGTCATATCGTTGGAACTTTATGATTATGGCATCACAGGGATATGTCATTATTGCTCCAAACCGTCACGGACTTCCTGGATTCGGCACAAAATGGAACGAGCAGGTAAGTGGTGATTGGACCGGTCAGGTTATGGACGACTATCTTACAGCCATCGATGATGCATGTGAAAAACTGCCATACGTCGACAAAGATCGCCTTGGATGTATCGGTGCTTCATTCGGTGGTTTCTCCGTATATTATCTTGCCGGGCATCACAACAAGCGCTTTAAGGCGTTCATTTCGCACGACGGAGCATTCAACCTCGAGTCCATGTACACAGATACAGAGGAAGGATGGTTCTCAAATTGGGAGTATGAAGATGCTTATTGGAACAAGGACCTTTCGCTCAATGCTAAGCGAACATACGAGAACTCCCCACATCGATTCGTCGACAAATGGGATACTCCTATCCTTTGCATACAAGGTGAGAAGGATTATCGTATCAATACCAACCAAGGTCTGGGAGCATTCAACGCTGCAAAACTTCACGGTGTGCCTGCTCAGCTCCTCGTCTTCCCTGACGAGAACCACTGGGTTCTCAAACCACAAAATGGAATTCTATGGCAACGTACATTCTTCGCATGGTTGAAGAAATGGCTGTAAAACAAAAAAAATGCCTATAAAGCAAGGATTAAAATATTAATGATACTACCTGAATTACCGACAGCTTAATCTTGAACGACAGCCCAAGTAAATTTCAAGGATTTAAAATCAAGAATTAACATAATAATAACAATGTCACAAACAGTAAAAACTCTTCGCGACAGCGCCGGTATGCGCTGGACAGCGTTACTACTTCTTGCATTGGCGATGTTCTGTTCATACATCTTCATGGACATTCTCTCACCAATCAAGGACCTCATGCAGTCAGAACGTGGCTGGGACTCTCTCGCATTCGGTACTATGCAAGGCTCGGAGACATTCCTCAATGTATTTGTCTTCTTCCTTATCATCGCCGGTATAATACTCGACAAGATGGGAGTTCGATTCACTGCCGTACTCTCAGGTGCAGTTATGCTTGTTGGTGGTTTGATAAAGTACTATGCAGTGAGCGACGTCTTCATAGGTACAGGACTTGAGGCTTGGTTCACAAACAATCTGAACTACATCCCGGGATTCGACGAACTTGGTATCTCACCCTTCTACCTTGGTATGCCGGCGTCAGCTAAGTTTGCTGCTGTTGGTTTCATGATTTTCGGTTGTGGTGTAGAGATGGCAGGTATCACAGTGAGCCGTGGTATCGTTAAATGGTTCAAAGGTCGTGAGACAGCCCTTGCTATGGGTTCAGAGATGGCACTCGCACGTCTTGGTGTGGCAACATGTATGATATTCTCGCCATTCTTTGCAAAGCTTGGAGGCGAGATAAGCGTTTCTCGTTCTGTTGCATTCGGAGTCGTACTGCTATGTATTGCACTCATCATGTGCATTGTCTATTTCTTTATGGATCGTAAACTTGATTCACAAACAGGCGAAGCAGAAGAGAAGGACGATCCTTTCAAGATTTCCGATCTCGGTCAGATACTCTCAAGCCAAGGATTCTGGCTCGTAGCATTACTCTGCGTGCTTTATTACTCTGCCATATTCCCTTTCCAGAAATATGCAGTCAACATGCTACAGTGCAATCTGACACTCACTCCTGGCGAAGGATTCTGGGCTGGCAGTTCTGTTACAATCATCCAATATGCAATAATGCTCCTCGTGGCTGTATGCTCATTCCTTAGCAACTTCTCTAAAGGAGTAACGAAGAAATATGGTCTAATGGTCATTGCCATCGTATCACTCATCGTCTATTGCTATATGGGTTATCGTCGTGGCTCTGCCGAGACAGTCTTTGCCGTGTTCCCTCTTCTTGCTGTTGCCATCACGCCAATACTTGGTTCATATGTTGATCATAAGGGTAAGGCGGCAACAATGCTAATGGTTGGTTCACTTCTTCTGATACTCTGTCACCTCACATTCGCATTTGTTCTTCCTATGTTCAAAGGTAGCGCTGTAGGAGGTATTATCGTGGCATACATCACAATCCTTGTTCTCGGAGCATCGTTCTCACTTGTTCCTGCAGCATTGTGGCCTTCTGTACCAAAGCTTGTCGACGAGAAGATTATAGGTTCGGCTTACGCACTCATCTTCTGGATTCAGAACATCGGACTATGGCTCTTCCCTCTGCTTATTGGTAAGGTGCTTGACAATACAAACGTAGGTGTACAGGATCCTACACAACTTGACTATACATATGCTTTGGTAATGCTGGCAGGTCTCGGTGTAGCAGCGTTCTTTATTGGAGTGTATCTCAAGGCTGTAGACAAAAAGAAAGGCTTTGGTCTTGAGGAGCCCAACATTAAGAATTAACCTCTACCCGTAATATCGGAAAATGTCTACATAGGACATATCAAAAAGCAGTCGCCCCTTTAAATATTACCTTAATTCTTCTTACAAGATTTTGTACAGCGGAATTAAGGTAATATCAGGAACAAAAACCAAAAGATAAACGTAATAGAAGAAATCTTGCGTAAGTCTCTTGCTGTAGAGTAACACGACCTGATAATGCGGGTTGATAAAATAGAACGCCAAAAAGAAAAACTTGCAGGAGAAGTTGGCTGAATTTGGCAAAGATGTCTTGGCAAATGTCATCTCTATTATTATTTCAATCTCTCTGATGTAAGTGCATTATAATTAAAAACTAACAGTTGGTATTGAATGTCATTCTTTAGCAAAATATTCGGCAAAAAGAAAACTGAGCCACAAGCCATTGTTCAAGACTCTCCAGAAGTGAAATCACTTTTTGAGTTCGAGCTACGTATGGATACTTTATTGGCACAAGACCGATTCATTGCGAGAAGCGACTTTGCACCAATATGCCGAGACTTTGCACCCCTCCACGACACGTTCTGCAAGTTGCAATCTACAGGAATGTTACCACATTTCTGCCAGACAGTAGCAATTAAAGAAGAGCGTGTCGTAAAATTTCTATCCTATTATTCATCATTGTCATCCAAAGACGCAAGCGAGATTAAGCAACATAATAAAGAATTTATAAACCGTCATCTCGAAGCAGATTCTTTGTATCTTGATAATATACTGAAGAAAGTTGACCCTGTCATTAAACTGGATGATGAACAGCGGCGTGTTGTCTTGTCAGACGAAGACTATACGCTTGTGATTGCCGGTGCTGGTGCAGGAAAGACGACAACTATAGCTGCCAAAGTAAAATACTTGGTTGAGAAACAGGGAATAAAACCAGATGAGATAATGGTTATCTCCTTTACCAATAAAGCCGTTGATGAATTGCGTGACAAAATCAACAAAGCTCTGAAAATAAATTGTCCCATTACGACATTCCACAAGACAGGCTTTGCAATTCTTCGTCGGCAAGAACCCCAAAAACTTGGTATTGTTGACTCTGCATTTATGTTCAATGTCATTAACAATTATCTGAAAGGGAATATCCTTGAGAATCCAGAGCTTGTTGACAAGCTCATATTGTTCTTCGGTAGCTACTTTGATGCACCATACGAGGGAGATGACCTCAACGACTTCTTCAACTATATTACCAAGGCAGACTTCTCGACACTTAAGGGCAACATGTCTGAATATGCGGATGAGATAATAGACAAACGTACAGGACGGTGCATAACAATAGTGCATGAGACCTTACGCTCGCAGCAAGAAGTAATGATTGCCAACTTCTTGTATCTCAACGGTATCGAATATACCTACGAGAAAATTTATCCATACAATATTATAGGTTCCAATAAACCGTATACTCCTGATTTTACGATTACACAAGGAAACAAAATCGCTTATATCGAACACTTTGGTCTTACGGAGGACGAGCGAAACAATCGCTACACAAAGGAACAGATTGAGAAATACAAAAAGGCTGTAAATGATAAGGTGAAACTGCATCGCAGCCATAATACCGATTTGATTTATACATTCTCAGCCTATAATGATGGACGATCATTGTTGGATCACTTGAAAGAAAAACTGATAGAGCATGGTTTTGAGCTCAATCCGCGCCAGTCAAAGGAAGTCTTTGAAAAAATAGTATCAACCGAAGAAAATAAGTATATTGCTCGATTGGTAAAATTAGTCTGTACGTTTATTCAGAATTTCAAGACCAATGGCTACACCGTAGATGCTTTTGGCAAATTTGCCTATAATTCGAAGAACGAGAGAACCAAGCTCTTCCTCGATATCTGCGAACGATGCTACTACGAATACTCAAAGCGGCTGAAAGAACGCAATGCCATCGACTTTGCGGATATGATAAATCTCTCTGCTCGTATCATCAGAGATAAGGAGTTGAAGGGCGAACAGTTAAAGTTTAAGTATATTATCGTCGATGAATACCAAGATATTTCTCGCCAACGCTTCAATCTTACAAAAGAATTGAGTAAACTTTGCAATGCCAAAATTGTAGCTGTAGGCGATGACTGGCAATCCATCTATGCCTATGCCGGTTCTGACATCACCTTATTCACCCAATTCAAGGAGACCTTTGGCTATGGCGATGAGCTGTCTATCACAAAAACCTATCGCAATGCTCAGGAAGTGATAGACATTGCTGGTGGTTTTGTACAAAAGAATTGCTCACAGATTAAGAAGGCATTGATTTCCCCTAAGCACATTGTCAACCCTGTTGTGGTGAAGACATACACAGAGAATGTGGATAGGAAGAAGTACGCAGGAAAGGGAGGTAAGTATTTTCTGATTGGCGAGACCGTTGAGACAATCATGGATGAAATCCTGAAAGAAAATCCAAACTCTTCAATTCTCTTGCTTGGCAGATACGGCTTTGACGCATACAACCTTGGACGCTCTGCCGACTTTAGGTATGACGAGCAAACAGGTAATGTATATTCCCAAAAGTACAATAGCCGATGTCTGAACTTTATGACCGTTCACCGCGCTAAAGGTTTGGGTTATGACAATGTAATAATCATAAACGGCAGGAATGACATATACGGTTTCCCATCAAAGATTGAGGATGACCCAGTTCTTAATTATGTGGTCAAGTTGGATCATTCCATTGAACATGCCGAAGAAAGACGCTTATTCTATGTTGCACTCACGCGGACAAAGAATCGTGTCTATATAGTTACTCCACAACAACATCCGTCAGAATTTGTCCTTGAAATGATTAATGAATACCCTGCGGTGAAGTTGGATGGAGACATCGTAAGAGATGCCAAGAGGAACATTGAGGCTAAACGCTGTCCCGTCTGTGGATATCCCATGCAATTCAGATATAAGAAAGCATATGGCTTGCGTCTATGGATTTGTTCAAACGAGCCTGAAATCTGCGATTTCATGACGAACAATATTAATGGAGGCGACATGCCTATCTTAAAGTGTGACAAATGTAAAGATGGGTACTTGATTGTAAAAGAAGCAAAAGAGAATCCGTTCTTAGGATGTACCAACTATAAGGCAGATGGAACAGGTTGCAATAATTGCATGACACGCAACTATTACAAAAGAAATATCTTGGGCATTAATGATTGTAACAACAAAATCAATTAGACTAACACTGAGACTGGATTTTCTGCTTCCAGAGCTAAATAGAATAGGGGCTTACTTTTGTATAAAAATAGTAAGCGTTATTAAACCCAAATCGGTTATTAGAGTCCTTGACTGATTGTGTTCGATTGTTGAACAGATGTGCTGGCGTTTCATCGAAGGCGTAACGGGCTACGACGAGATGTAATGGCAGCGCAGATGTCGTCAAGCGGACAAAAGCAGTAAGGAAGCATGACGGTAATAACAAATCCAAGAAAATGCGTCCTAATAACCGATTGGGGTTAAATAAAATGTTAACGGCGTATGATAATCACATTTTGATTAATCCATCATATTACGATAGTCTTCATATGAATAGCGCCGCAGGATTTCTATGTCCCCGTCTTCGTGCAACATCGCTATTGAAGGATGTCTGATACCATTGAACATACACGTTTTCACAGTGGTATAATGCAACATATCCTCAAAAATCACCTTCTCCCCTACTTCCAGTTCATGATCAAACTGCCAACTGCTCATGAAATCGCCCGACAGGCAACTGTTACCACCTAATCTGTATATATAAGGTGTAGCATCGGCTTTAGCCTTTTCTGCCTCTTCACTACCTTCTTCGAGAGTGCGCGCCCCCCTCACAGCAGGCCAGTAAGGCATTTCAAGACAGTCGGGCATATGGCACGTAAAGCTGACATTAAGTATGGCAGTCTTTATGCCTTTATCCTCAACAATGTCAACCACCTCCGAAACCAAAGGACCTGTCTGCCAAGCAAAAGCACTACCTGGCTCGAGAATGATTTTCAAATGCGGATAACGCTCATGAAGACCGTTCATAAGACTAATAAGCAGCTCCACGTCATAATCCTTGCGTGTCATAAGATGACCACCACCGAGGTTAAGCCATTTTATTTGCGAAAACCATCTGCCGAACTTTTCTTCAATATGAACCAATGTACGCTGCAACACATCAGCACCGCTCTCGCAATGACAATGACAGTGAAAACCGCTTATCTCCTCAGGAAGAATATCAGGCAGTCTGTCGGCTGAAACACCAAAACGTGTACCCGGAGCACATGGATTATAAATATAGGTCTCTACTTCAGAATATTCAGGATTCACACGTAGACCTATCTGAATATCAGGATTAGCATTACTCACACGCTGAGCAAAACGTTCACACTGAGTTAGAGAATTAAATGATATATGACTCGAGAATCTTGCAATGTCGTCAATCTCATCATTGGTATATGCAGGCGAGAAAGTATGTGTCTGTGCTCCAAATTCCTCAAAGCCTAAACGCGCCTCACTGAGCGAACTGGCAGTAGTGGCATGGATGTATTCGCGGAATATAGGGAAAGTTTTCCAAAGGGCGTATGCCTTAAATGCAAGTATTATCTCCACATCCGCATCTCGCGCCACTCGTGATATAAGTGCGAGGTTACGACGGAGCCGAGACTCCTCCAATATGTAAACAGGTGTCGACACACTTTCAAAAGTCATTGCATCGAGAGTCTTTTCTTTCATCTTTACTTTAATGAACCATTTTACTGCATACAAAGTTACTTAAAAAAAAGGAGATATCATAATATACAACAAAATTATTCCGTTTACTGACAAAAATGTGCATCATAGATTTCTCTATCTACTTTTTTATTTGTACTTTTGTAGTGGTTTTCATAGCCTCTATGACAAAAGCCATACCGGGAAAGGAAACTACGAGGCAGGCTGGCGTCGTAAGAGAAGAAGGATATTTTGACTCTACTTCATAAATATAACGCTTCAAGACAAAATGAGTGTAAACAACTCCTTTATGGTATTCTCAGGAACGAATTCGAGATACCTTGCAGAAAAAATCTGCGCATCACTGGGTTGTCCTTTAGGCAACATGTCCGTAACACGCTTCGCTGATGGTGAGTTCGAAGTATGCTTCGAAGAGTCTATACGCGGTCGCGATGTTTTCCTTATTCAAAGTACTTTTCCTAATGCAGATAACCTTATGGAACTTCTGCTGATGATCGACGCGGCAAAGCGTGCTTCTGCCAAGACTATCAATGCTGTGATTCCCTATTTCGGTTGGGCGCGTCAGGACAGAAAGAGCAAGCCACGTGTCAGCATCGCAGCTAAACTTGTTGCTGACATGCTGTCTGTTGCAGGTATTTCCCGACTGCTGACAATGGACTTACACGCAGATCAAGAGCAGGGATTCTTCAACGTGCCTGTTGACCATTTATACGGAAGCAGCGTCATCGTTCCTTATATCGAGAGCCTGAAACTTGAAAATCTCGTCATTGCAACGCCTGATGTCGGTGGCTCTAAACGAGCTAGCTCTTATGCAAAGTATTTTGACTGTCCTTTAGTGCTGTGCAACAAGACACGTAAGAAGGCAAATGTTGTTGACTCAATGCAGATTATCGGTGATGTTCAGGATGCTGATGTTGTACTTATCGACGATATGGTCGACACTGCAGGAACTATTACTAAAGCTGCCGATTTGATGAAAGCCAACGGTGCCCGTAGCGTCCGCGCCTGTGTAAGCCACGGTGTGATGAGTGGACCAGCATCAGAAAGAATTGAAGCTTCAGCGATAGAAGAGATGATATTCACAGATTCAATTCCTTACACACACCGCTGCTCAAAAGTAAAACAGCTATCCGTTGCCGATCTCTTCGCAGAGACAATTTGCAGGATTCTCAGTAACGAGAGTATATCAAACCAGTATCTTCTGTAGTTGCATTCATCTGCAACGGAATAAAACATATAAAAGGTGTGTCAAATAGGCATACCTTTTTTATAACAAAGCCCGGACTTTCACCAAGCCCGGGCTTTGTTATTTAATAAATTCTTGACCAGAAGTAGCATATTTACAGGGCTGACATGATTTATCACGTTCCGCATTACGTCCGTGAAAAGAAATAATCGTTTCCACACCACAAAATGAACCCATTGCAACAGGCGGAACGTGATAAATCACGCCCCTACGCCGTCCGGCAAATGCCGACCATTTCTCGGCTCGTGGAAGACACAAAACTAAAAGGAATGTTTTTTAGTAACGCTTACTATTTTTGGTTATAAGTAAGCCCCTATTGGCTATACGTGCCTGCAGTGCCGATACATAAAGGCTTGCAGAACTTTCAATCAGTTTTTACCGGACACCAATAATCCGTAATATAGTTATCGGGGGGCTTTTAAAAAAAAGAGGGTATGCCTATTTTTGACAAACCCTCCGTTGTTTTTGTAACTTATCAGTTTTAGAACCACTTCACATAGGCAAAATCCTGACGATGTGGCAACAGTTCGTTCTTAGGGAACATGCGGATTCCTGACTTGAAGGTTCCGGCATGGTCCGGATCATATATCATCTCGAAAGTATGCAGGTTATCCTTGCGTCCCATCATCTTAAATGGCACAATTTCTGCAACGCAGTCTTCACCTTTTGCATTTTTGCCAAGCACTACAAACTCGAGACCTACTGCATCGTCAAGTCCAGCCTCGTCAAGGACTATACGAACTTTATATTTCTTGCCCGTTTCTACTCCACCGTCGAAATCGCTTTCACGCTCAACAACCTTGATGGCATCCCAACGCTCAGCAACAGTCTCCTTCCAGAGTGCAATTTCACGTGCGAGTTTATTGTCATCAGCCGACAACTTGTGATAACGTACTGCCTGAGCATTATAGAATTTATCGAAGTAGTCATCAAGCTGACGCTTCATTGTGTAATGTGGAGCAATTGTTGCAATAGAATTCTTGATAACCTTTATCCATTCTGTAGAATAACCCTTCTTGTTTTTCTTGTAGTACATCGGTACTATTTCATTCTCAAGCAAACTGTATATTGTAGCAGAGTCGAGCTGATCCTGATATCCCTGGTTCTCGTATGTACGCTTCTCTGTAAGAGCCCATCCTGCGCCTTCACGATAGCCTTCAAGCCACCATCCGTCAAGAACAGAGAGGTTTACAACACCGTTCATTTCAGCCTTCTCACCTGATGTACCGGAAGCTTCAAGCGGACGTGTCGGAGTATTCATCCAAATATCAACACCTGATACCAGACGACGAGCGAGCTGCATATCGTAATCCTCAAGGAAAATTATCTTACCGAGGAACTCCGGACGCTGGCTGATTTCGTATATCTTCTTGATAAGTCCTTGTCCACCGCCATCAGCTGGGTGTGCCTTACCAGAGAAAAGGAACTGTACAGGACACTCCGGATTGTTGACAATCTTTGCAAGACGCTCCAAATCAGTAAAGAGAAGGTGTGCACGCTTATATGTTGCAAAGCGACGGCAGAAACCTATCATAAGTGCATTTGGATTGATTTTCTCCAACAGAGACATTACACGAGAAGGATCACCCTGATTCTTCAACCATGTCTCGCGGAACTGCTCCTTGATATAATCAGTAAGTTTTGTCTTCAATGCCATGCGTGTTGCCCAGATTTCCTCATCCGGAACATCGTAGATAGCATGCCAAATTGACTCGTTTGACTGGTCGTTGAAGAAATTATTGTCGAAATATTTATCGTAGAGCTCTCTCCATGCAGTAGCAGTCCATGTTGGGAAATGAACGCCATTGGTAACGTATCCAACGGCATTTTCCTCTGGATAATAGCCTTTCCATATAGGGGCAAACATCTGCTGAGACACCCATCCATGAAGTTTGGAAACACCATTTACACCTTGACAAGTGTTGATGGCGAATGTTGACATTGAGAACTTCTCGCTCTTGTCATTAGGATTCGTACGCCCCATACCGATAAATTCGTCCCAAGAAATACCAAGTCTTGAAGGATAAGCCCCCATGTACTTACCGAAAAGCTGCTCATCAAAATAGTCGTGACCAGCAGGAACCGGAGTATGGCAGGTATAAAGTCCTGAAGCACGAACAAGCTCCATAGCCTGATTGAAAGTCAATCCTCCACTGATATAATCACACAGACGCTCAAGATTACAAAGAGCTGCATGACCTTCATTACAGTGGTATATATCCTTCTTGATTCCAAGTTTCTTAAGTGCAAGCATACCACCTATACCAAGCAGAATCTCCTGCTTTAGGCGATTCTCCCAATCACCTCCATAAAGAGCGTGAGTGATAGAACGATCATACTCAGAGTTTAGGTCGTTATCTGTATCAAGAAGATAAAGCGAGATACGTCCGACATTAGCACGCCACACGTAGGCATGAACAATGTAATTGTTGTAAGGCACCTCTACAGTCATAGGGTTACCGTTCTCATCAAGCACAAGGTCAATAGGAAGTGAATTGAAGTCCTGCTGATCGTAGTTGGCAATCTGCTGACCGTCGATTGACAGACTCTGACGGAAATATCCTGAACGGTAAAGGAAGCCGACAGCACACATATCAACATTTGAATCAGAAGCCTCCTTGAGGTAGTCACCTGCAAGCATACCAAGACCTCCGGAGTAAATCTTAAGCACCTGATTAATGCCATATTCCATACAGAAGTATGCTACAGAAGGACGTTTTGAATCGGGCTTCACGTCCATATAAGCACGAAACTTAGAATAGACATCCTTTACATTCTTCATTATCTTCTTATCCTTTACGATAGCTTCCTTGCGATCGTAAGAAAGTCGCTCAAGGAGAAGAACGGGATTATGCTTCACTTCGGTGTAGAGTTTTGGATCAAGGCTGCGCCAAAGGTGGCGTACCTCATAGTTCCATGCCCACCACAGATTGTGAGCTAATTCTTCAAGACATTGCAATTGCGCCGGCATTGAAGACTTAATTATCAGTTCCTTCCACTGAGGAGCACTTGTGTAATCTGCTTTGATTTTCATATAAATTATTATTGTATTATATTCTTGTTCTAACGAAATGTATATAGAGATTATTTTCTTGCTTCTACTTTTCTGAGAGCTATTTCGTATGCCTTATAATAATATTTGATGAAATTGCTCCAAAGAGCTTTCTTGGAAAGTTTTCCGGCACGAGTACGAATATCCTTCACTTCAATAGCAGAAAGATTAGCAAACTTAACTACGGTATCCTTTATCACTTCAACTACCTCATTATAGTTGTAGTCTGTACGATGTATGACCTTCACACCGTCCTCTATCTCACTCGATTTACCTAACTCATTATTAACCCAAAGTCCAAAACCGGCAAGATCAGTTGTAACACAAGGAACCTTGAATGCTATTGACTCCAAAGGAGTATATCCCCAAGGTTCATAATACGAGGGGAAAACACAGAGATCGTTCGCCAGAACGACATCATAGTAATTCATGTTAGTGATTCCATCGTCCTCTGACAGGTAAGAAGAGATAAATACAAGTTTAACCTTATCCTCTGGTCTGTTCCACATTCCCAAACGGGCACACATTGACATCACATTATCGCCACCCATATCATGTAGATAATGTGTAAGCAATGGATTTTCAAGAGGAGCATCAAATGTCAACCCACTGGCAAGACGCGACTGCAAATCCTTTCTTGGACCTGCATTCCAACCAGGAACCTCGATAAATGCAACAACTTCCTTAGACAATTGTTCACTAAAACGAAGACGATTCATTGCCTCAATAAAAACATCAATACCTTTATTGCGGAACTCATAACGCCCACTTGTTGAGATAATTATTGTATCATCATTAAACTTGCATCCCGTCAGACAGTTTGCAACGTGAAGCAAGGTTTTTCTGGCAGCCTTACGTTTTGCAGTGAACTTAGCTTGCTTTGGAACAAAGTTATTATCAAAACCATTAGGAAGAACTATGTCACATTCCGTATCGAGAAGTTCCTTACATTCATTAGCAGTAATTTCACTCACGGTAGTAAAACAGTCCACATACATAGCAGTCTGTTTCTCTATAGAGTGCTTACTGTGCATATTAAGTTCACATGCCATCTGATCGCCATTATATGCCGACAGATAATCATAAAGTGGCTTATTATTTCCACATATACTTCTTCCAATACTTGTAGCGTGGGTGGTAAAGATTGTTCCTATCTCCGGCAGATGTTTCTTTACATACAAAGCTCCCATACCGGTCATCCACTCATTTGCATGATATATAACCTTTTTGCTCTTATCAAGATAAAAATTATATATGCTTTCAACTACTCGTCCTGCAGCATAAGAGAACATGCTTGCTTCATCATAGTCACCATAAGCATGAAGACTGTCAACCTTAAAATCTTCCCACATTTGTCCAAAGATAAGGTTCTTATCAGCATAGAAAGGCTCAAAATTTACTAATACTGCAATAGGATTGCCAGGAATATTCCATCTTCCAACCTTTACATTCAGATCTTCACTGTTCAAAGATTTCTTCCATTCAGACAGAACTGTTGAATCAGATATAAAATACGGACAATCCTTATCACCCCAGCAATCTGGACCGATAAAAACTAAATTGTCATGTAATCTGTCATACAACGTTTTTGCTCTTGTAGACAGAACAGTGTAAATGCCTCCTACTTTATTACAGACCTCCCAACTTGACTCAAAAACAAAGTCAGGAAAATAGTTTGTTTTATACATAAATAATTACCATTGTAATACAAAGATAATATA
>ENA-OWND01000107-OWND01000107.1-metagenome-genome-assembly--contig:-NODE-107-length-54045-cov-16.149546_pt1 | contig 54045 bp, 38 predicted proteins | sample MGYA00245342_ERZ651119 | MGnify/ENA primary metagenome ERZ651119 (study PRJEB26857, sample SAMEA4031756) | metagenome | biome: human; feature: oral; material: saliva | place: Philippines | collected 2014... | reverse complement strand
TCAAGGTTCTGGTCTGCCACCGCACGCACCTGACCAGCCAACTCGCTCACGCCAGCGCGCCCAGAGCCCGAAACCGCCTGGTAAGTAGACACCGTCAAGCGACGCAACCCGGCGGCGTCGTGCAGCACCTTAAGCGCAGGCATAGCAGCCATAGTGGTGCAGTTAGGGTTAGCGATAATACCCTTGGGGCGCTGCGCCAGGGCCTGCGGGTTAACCTCGGCCACTACCAGCGGAACCTGCGGGTCTTTACGCCAAGCCGAAGAGTTATCCACTACCACAGCCCCGGCGGCAGCAAACTTGGGGGCGTACTCACGTGAAGCGGTAGCGCCGGCACTAAAAATCGCCACGTCAATACCGCTCAGATCAGCCTTGGCCACATCCTCCACAGTGATGTCCTGGCCACGCCAAGTCACCACGCTGCCCGCGCTACGCGCAGAAGAGAACAGGCGCAGGCTCTTAACCGGGAAGTCACGCTGATCCAGCATCGCGCACATAACCCGGCCCACCTGGCCGGTAGCGCCCACTACCGCAACGTTTACGCCGTCGGCCACAAAAGCCGGCTTAGCCGCGCAGCAACCCTGATTTAGCTCACTCATCGACCGGTACCTCCATATACCACGGCTTCAATCTGATCAGCATCCAAGTCAAAAGCGGTGTGAACAGCACGCACAGCGTCATCTAGACGGTCGTCGTCGACAACCACAGAAATACGGATCTCAGAAGAAGAAATTAGGTGAATGTTAATGCCCGCCTGGAACAGGGCATCAAACAGCTTGGCACTGACCCACGGGTGCGAACGCATACCAGCACCCACCAAAGACAAGGTACCCACATTGGGGTTGAACTGTAGATCAGAGATCCCCAGCTCCTCCTTGGCGCCAGCTAGCACTTCCTGCGCGGCGGCGGCGTCACCCTCAGGGATAGTTAGCGAAATGTTGGTGAAGCCGTTGCCACTGGTGGCCACGTCCTGCACGATCGTGTCAATCTGCACCCCGGCGCCAGCCAGAAGCGAGAAAATGCGGGCAGCGAAGCCAGGCTGGTCACGCACACCCACAATGGTTAGCTTGTCATTGCTGCGGTCATGCGCAATTCCGGAGATGATAGGGGCTTCCACGGTGTCTTCCTGTTTGGAGGTGTGAATCCAGGTGCCTTCCTTATCTGAGAAGGAAGAGCGTACGTGCAAGGGCACGTGGTAGCGCCGCGCGAACTCCACGGCGCGTAGGTGCAAGATCTTGGCGCCGTGCGCGGCCAGCTCCAAAGTCTCCTCACTGGAGATGGAGGTGATGCGCCGGGCGGTGGGAACAATGCGCGGGTCGGCGGTGAAGAGGCCGTCGACGTCGGTATAGATTTCGCAGACGTCCGCACCCAGGGAGGCTGCCAGCGCCACCGCAGTGGTGTCTGAGCCGCCGCGACCTAGCGTGTTGACATTGTCAGTGTCGTAGTCCAGGCCCTGGAAGCCGGCCACGATTGCCACGCTGCCTTCCCTCACGGCGCGCGCCACACGTTCGGGCACCACACCCACAATGGAAGCCTTGCCGTATTGGCCGTCGGTGCGCAGCCCCGCCTGGGCGCCGGTGAAAGCGGTTGCGGGCACGCCAGCCTCATTGATTGCCAGAGCCAGCAGACTCATAGAAATACGTTCGCCGGCGCTGAGCAGCAGGTCCATTTCGCGGGCGGGCGGGTTGTCAGTTAATTCCCCAGCCATATCCAACAGTTCATCTGTAGTGTCGCCCATGGCGGAAACCACTACTACCACTGTGTCGCCTGCGTTGTGGCGTTCAATCACCCGTGCGGCTACGCGGCGCATTGCCGCTAAATCCGCAACGGATGAACCTCCGTATTTTTGCACTACCAGGGCCATAAAGGTCCTTTCTGTTTTTAGCCTGCGCGTAGCGTCTTTTTGGCGTTACTCAACCCGGCGCCTACCTTCAAAAGCGCGACCGAGCGTGATTTCATCAGCATATTCCAGATCGCCGCCCACCGGCAGACCGGACGCCAGACGTGAGACGGGCACGTTCATGCTGGTCAGCATACGTGCCAGGTAGGTTGCTGTGGCCTCCCCCTCGATATTTGGGTCAGTGGCAATGATTACTTCTTGCACTTGTGGGGTCAGCCGGGCCAGCAATTGGCGCACCCGCAGCTCATCTGGGCCGATGCCGTTGAGAGGGTCAATGGCGCCGCCTAGCACGTGGTAAAGGCCCCGGTATTCGCGGGTTCTTTCAACGGCTACGACGTCTTTAGGCTCTTCCACCACGCAGATTAGCCCCTGGTCACGGCGCGGATCGCGGCAGATATTGCACTGTTCTTCCTCCGAAACGTTTCCGCAAGTTTCACAAAAACGTACTTTGGCTTTTACAGCGGTTAGGGCTTGGGCCAACCGGTTTACATCGGCGGCGTCGGCGCCAAGGATGTGGAAGGCGATGCGCTGGGCTGATTTGGGGCCGATCCCCGGCAAGGCGCCTAGTTCGTCGATCAGGTCTTGTACTGCGCCTTCGTAAATGGCGGGCACTTACGTCTCCTTGGGTTGTTATTGGCAGCTAATGGGGTGTGGGGCTGTGGTTGGTTGCGCGAGCCGGTGGCTGGGGCCGCGCTAAGCCAGCAACTCGCGCCAGGCATCGTTTGCAGCGCGCCGCGCCTTTAACGCTCAGATACGTCTTTAGCGATCATCTGCCCGCACGGTTACTTCTTCAATTACTTTCGCACCCAGCAGGCGTTTGACTACTTCTATGCCTACAGCGCCGGATTCGTCTGCGTCCGCGTCGTCCATGGAGGGCATGTCTTCTTCATCGTCGACGACGCCGCCCGCGTTAGCTGCGGCTCTTGCAGCGGCGATGGCTTGGGCCATGCGGCTGGAGGCTCCCGGATCGGGTTGCCAGCTGTGAGCTGCCTCTGGCGCCGGGGCTGACTGTGCTCCCCCATTGGGTAGCGCAGGCAGGGGGTGCAGGCGGTGGACAGTGGCTAGTTCAGGCTCTGGCGCCACTGGTGTGTAGTTGTCTGGTGTGGGAATCGGGGCGGCCTCCCAGGTGCTTTCCCAGGTGTTTGCACTGGCTGCGCCATTGGAGGGGTGGTTGGCGCGAGAAGCAGCCAGGGCCGCAGCGGCTGCACTAGAACCGGCTGAGGCCATAGGAGTGGCTGGCGTTATTGGGCTAGCTGGCGCCAAGTGGGAGTTGGCCGAAGCTGCACTGGCGGGTGCAATCGCAGCGCTGCCTGCGGTTACTGTTGCCAGGCCAGAGCTTGTGCCGCCTGACGCAGCATCAAACTGACCACCGGCTTGTCCTTCACCCTGCGTCGGGCCACCAAAGTAGACACTGTCTTGCCCCTGATCAAACTGGCCGCCACCAGCCCAATCGTCCTGACCACCGGCTTGTGGGGAGCCGGCGGCTTGCGGGCCGCCCATGGTTTGTGGACCATCCGTGGGGCCACCAGCGGGGATGCTAGCAGGATCACCAGCCTGGAGCCCGGCGGGGACGCCGCCAGCGGGGCCACCCGTGGGAGCGCCGCCATGTGAGTCACTAGAGGCCTGGTCTACCGGCGCCTCAGCGCCGCCTGGCCCAGTATTGCCACCCGAGTTGGGGATTTGTACTACTTCCCAGTCTTCATCCCAACTGGCTGGAGCTGGTTGGTCCCAAGCTGAAGGGGCCGCCTCGCGCGCCGGAGTAGCTTCACGCCGAGTCGGCTTGGAGCGCTGCGCAGGGCGCGAGTCTGCACGCTGAGATTCCGACCGCTGCGCAGGGCGTGAGTCTGCACGCTGAGATTCTGGGCGCTGCACAGGGCGCGAGTCTGCACCCTGACCAGGTTGCCTAGACACTGTCTGGCCGTCTGCCGTCTCATTGCCACGACCTTGACGGCCACCTACATGAGTGGCACTAGCTGTGCTAGGCGGGTAAGGGGCTGAGCCGGGCTCAGCAACCGCTGCTGCTTCGCCGTCGCTAACTGCCTGAACCTGCAGGCGCAAACCTAAAGCTTCATACAGCGCCCCGGCCACCACCTGCGGGTGACGCCCAGAGTTAAAGCTGCGCACCAGGCCAGGTGAGGTGAAAATCAGCGTAAAAGTCTCGCCCGACACTTTGCCCGGCTGCGCATTAGCCCCCACCAGGGCGTTAGTCACGCGGCTAGCGGCCTTAACTTTGGCCAGCACTTCGCCCCAACGGTTACGGATCAGCTCCGACGGCGACGAGCCAGCCCCCGGCCCCTGGGCAGGGCGGACAGTCGCGCTATTTGCCGCCTGGGCAGCCGAGCGGGTTTGCGCAGCGGATCCAGCAGTTGCGGGTCCAGCCACTGCAGCAGAGTGCGCCGCAGGCGCGCTAGAAGCTGCACTGGCAGCGCTAGGACCAGCCGGAACGCTGGGCATGCCCGGAACACTGCCCGGAACACTAGGGGCCGCCGGGGCGTTGGGCGCCACCGGCACATTCATGCCAACGCCTCCCCCGACGCCCGGCCCACTTGGGGCCTCAGCAAGCACTGGAATTGCCATATTTGCACGTTGCAAAGCAGCCCGCGCCGCCTCACGGCCCGAACCCTCCGAGGCACGGCCCGAACCCACCGAGGCGCGCCCGGCGCCATCTTGCCCCTGGGCCCCAACCACACCCTGAGAGCCGCCACCAGGCAGGGAGCGCGGCGCCGTCGTCGGCTGGGCCAAACCCACCACCAGCAGGCGGGCCATCAACAACTCAAGCTGCAAACGCGGGCTAGTAGCCCCCACCATGGTACCCAAGGCGGCAGCACACATGTCCGCACAGCGAGACAACTGTCCAGCCCCCAAAGCGCGCGCCTGCACCTGCATCCGCTCCAGCTGATCCACCGGCAGCGAACCCAAAGCCGCCTGCGCCTGATCCCCGGCCACAGCCAAAATCAGCAGGTCACGCAGACGCTGCAGCAAATCCTCCACAAACCGGCGCGGATCGTGACCAGAGGAAACCACGCGCTGCACCACCTCAAAGCAGGCGGCGCCGTCGCGGGCAGCAATCGCATCCACGCACTGATCAAGCAAAGAAATGTCAGTGAACCCCAGCAAACCAATGGCCTGCTCATAATCAACTTTGCCGTCAGAGCCACCAATTAGCTGGTCAAGCACCGACAAGGTATCACGCACCGAGCCCCCACCAGCCCGCACCACCAGCGGCAACACCCCGTCGCCCACCTCAACCTTTTCGCTGTGGCAAAGCTGGCGCAAATAGTCCTCCAACACCGGCGGCGGCACCAGGCGGAAAGGATAGTGGTGGGTGCGCGAGCGAATAGTGCCAATCACCTTCTCAGGCTCGGTGGTGGCAAAAATGAACTTCACATGCGGCGGCGGCTCCTCCACCAGCTTGAGCAAAGCGTTAAAGCCCTGATTAGTGACCATATGGGCTTCGTCGAGAATAAAAATCTTGTAAGTATCCCTAGCCGGCGCAAACGAGGCACGTTCACGCAGCTCACGGGCGTCCTCCACACTGTTGTGGGAGGCGGCGTCAATCTCCACCACATCCAGTGAGCCACTGCCGCCGGTAGCTAAATCCACGCAGGAGGGACACACCCCGCAAGGAGTATCCGTCGGCCCTTGCTCGCAGTTGAGACAACGGGCCAAAATGCGAGCACTGGTGGTTTTACCGCAGCCACGCGGCCCAGAGAACAGGTAGGCGTGGTTAACGCGGTTCGCACGCAGAGCAGCCATCAGCGGCTCGGTCACGTGCTCTTGACCAATCACCTGTTGAAAAGTGTCGGGGCGGTAGCGGCGATACAGAGCAGTGGTCACAGCTGAACTCTAAACGCTTTGCTAATCCCAAGCACGCAGGCTCGACGCAATAGCGCTGCAGCGCTACCGCCTAGCGTAATCCGTCCGCCGCGATCGACGCCTAAAAGGCCCGGGCGGGCTGGCTCGGGCGGCGGCGCCGGCGTCGGCGTGCAGATGCGAGGCGGGGTAACACCGGCGGGCGGGCTGGGGGTTAAAGGACAAAAAGAGTTGGTCTGAGCCCGACTTTTCGGCTTTGTGGTGCGAGAAAGTCTGGTTCAAAGTTGTTGGGGGCCAACTTTGAGGGTGGACAAAATGTGTTGGTGAAACGTCGACTTTTCGGCTTTGTAGTGCGGGAGAGTGGGCGTCAAAGTTGGTACTGGCAGATTCGGTGAGTGAACATCTCGAAATGCGATTCCTGTGGCAGGAAGCTGATCCGGTACGGACTGTCGAAATCGGGCAAGCAGAGGTGGCATTGCACCTCGTGCCACTCAACTGGCGTGCAGCGGATTGATACCTCGGCCAAGCATCTGGGTGAGTTTCTTGCCTGGCTGCTCAGCGGTAATCGGCAGGCGGATATGCCAGGTGGGGGCAGGTCGTTTCGGCGGCGGTGCCAGGGTTTGTGGGAGATCTGGCCCCTTGCCCCGGTGGTGGATCAGGTGCATGAGGTCGTGTTCGTTGACGGGATCCACCTGGGCCGCAAAGCGGTCGTCTTGATTGCTCAGTCCCGGGATTTCATCTTGGGCTGGTATGTGGCACGCAGTGAGAACTCGCGCGCCTGGGAAGCGCTCATGAACCGGATCGCCCCACCAGACGTGGTGGTGACGGATGGGGGCAGTGGCTTCGAAAAAGCCCGCAAGAAAGCCTGGCCGAACACGCGGGTCCAGCGGTGCACCTTCCACGCGTTCGGGACCATCAAACAAGCCACCACCATTCGCCCCAAGCTTGCAGCCTCCAAGGAACTGTACGGCTTGGGCAAGCAGCTCTTGCACGTGAAAGACCGAGAGCAAGCGGCCTCATGGATAGACACCTACTTGGACTGGTGCAAGCGCTGGGAGGGCTTCCTCGCGCAGAAGACCAAGAGGGACGATGGCGGGTGGCAATACACGCACGAACGACTCGTGCGGGCCCGCAACAGTGTGAATCGGCTCATCGGAGCCGAGGTGTTGTTCACCTACACCGACCCCCAGTTTGAGGGGGCGTTGCCGGCGATGAACAACCAGATCGAAGGCGCGACCAACGCGCCCTTGCGTCAACTGTTGCGCGACCACCGGGGAATGCGGCTGACCTGCCGGATCAAAGCGATCTTCTGGTGGTGCTACATGCACACCGAAAACCCGCTCCCACCAGCTCAGATCCTCAAAATCATGCCCACAGACACCCAGATTGAAGCCCAATGGGAACACGCCTCGCGCACACACCCCGCAGCCGGTGTCATCCCCAGATGGGGCGACGCTATCGCCTGGCACGATCTCCACCACACAAGCCCCCACCGAAACAACTGGGACTAACCCTCCACCAACTCTTTTTGTCCTTTAACCCCGGGCTGGCCCGGGCGGCGCCGGCACAAGCCGCAAAAGGGCAGCAAAAACCCCTCGCGCACCCGCCAGAGCCCGCTTACCCTTGCTACCTTCCGGTCCTGGGGGAGTTCACGAGATAACGCCACACGAGGGGCACGCACGACTATAGCCCATTAAGGCCCCATAACAAAAGTCAACTTTTTAGCGCGCCCTGCCCCGAGCGGTAACTTTAGCCAGTTAATCTAGGGCCATGACTCCAGCTTTCTTCTCTTTCGGTCGCCATCGTAGGCACAATTCCGACACGTCTGCGGAAGAGAGCTACTTCGCCACAGATTCAAGCGATACCAGCGCGCCCACCGAAACTGACGCGCCCCTATCGGCGCATTCGGGCGCCTCCCACTCCGCGAGCGCCACCTCCCCCGCTTCAGTTCCCGACGCCGCCTCCGCAGCTGGTTCTGCCGGTTCTGCCGGTTTTTCTGGCTCTGGTAAGCATTCTGGCCTTGAGGTAGACCCCACAGACTTTTCGGACGGCACTGACGCGGACGACGTCGTCGCCCCTTTAAGCCTGGACGAAACCCTAGATATTGCCATTAAGTCCTGGCGGGCTGAGCTTAACGCGCTGGGGGAAGTAGCTAGCCTTGACGATGTTAGCTTCCTGGATGCGGCGGTTATTGACTTAACTGACGGTCACCCCACGGGCTTGGCGCAGCTTTACGGCGGCAGCACTACGCGCCTGCGTAACCTGGTGCGCGAAAACGCCTCTCTGAGTGTGGCGCAGCGTTCTTTCAACGCCCTGGCTACCCGCTCGCACCAGCTGCAACGCCAGTTTGGTCAGGCTGCGGTGCATTTGGCGTTGGGTGTGGCCGAGTTTAGTGAGCAGGTGGGTGACGGCCCGGTGCGCACGGTTAACGCCCCGATTTTGCTGCGCCCAGTGCGGCTGAGCACTGACACCGCCCAGAGCGCGTTGACCTTGGATTCTTCCATCGCGGTTAACCCGGTGCTGGTTAAGGCCCTTAAAGCTTATGGCTGCAAGGTGGATGTGGAAACTATTGCTCGCGCCGCTATCAGCCCTGGTGGGTTCACGCCGCGCGCGGTTTTGACCCGGATTGCCAGTTTGGGGCGCGAGTACCTGCCTGGCTTTGAGTATCACGAGCGCCTGGTTGTGGGTGCTTTTGTGCACCCGGGTCAGAGCCTGCTGGCTGACTTTGAGGCGGTTATTCCACTGCTGCGCACTAACCCGCTGATTGCCGCCGCTTTGGGGGACGATCATGCCCGCGCCGCCTTGCATGTTGATTTACCGCCGGCGATCCGCGCGGATTTGGACCCTGACTATGAGCGTGGCATTGGGGATCTAGATACTTCCCAGGCCTATGCCATTGAGGCTGTGGGCACGGGCGCCCAGCTGCTTTTGGATGCCCCGCCCGGGGTGGATGTGCCCGCGACTTTGGCCGCTATTTTGGCCGACGCCGCCGCTAGTGGCCGCCATGTGCTGCACGTTCCAGCCTCCGGGGCTGATGGGCGGGCTGTGGCGCAGGTGCTGCGCGATGCTGGCCTGTCTGATTTGGTTTTGGATTTAACTGTCGACGGCGCTTTTAGGCGTCACGCTTCGGCCTCTATCCGTGAGGCTATGGGCGTGAAGGTACCTGAGGTGGATGTGGAGGCTATCGCCACCACCCGCGCTCACCTGGTGTCTTTGCGTCGTCGGATGCAGCGCTACGCGGACGCGCTACACAAGCGCCGTCACCCCTGGAACGTGTCGGTGTATGAGGCGCTAGATGAGCTGGTGGAGCTCACTAGCGGCGATAACTATGCGCGCACCCGCGCCCGCATCAGCTCTGCGGGCCTAGCTAACCTTGACATGCAGGGTTTAAGTAACGCCAACAAGATCCTCACCCAGGCCTATGACCTGGGGATGCTGGATAAGGATCGGCCCGCTAACCCCTGGTCGCAGGTGCCGCTAAACAGTGCAATTATGGCTGAACGCACCGTCTCTAAGGTGCATGAGCTGGCCACAGAGCTACTGCCGCTGGTACGTGAACAGATCAGCTCCGCCATCACCCAAACTGAGCTACACCGCCCCTTGAACCTGAGCCAGTGGCATGAGCAGCTAGCCATGCTTGACGGGGTACGTGAATCCCTAGACGTGTTTGTGCCCGAAGTTTTTGAACGCTCCGCCGCAGACATGGTGATCGCCACCGCCACCAAGCAGTGGCGCCGCGACAAGCACGTAGAAATGAGCGGCTCTGACCGGCGTCGTTTCATTAAGCAAGCCCGCTCCCTGGTGCGCCCGGGCCGCCAAGTCGAAGACCTGTACTCTGAGCTGGTACTAGTGCAGCGCCGTCGGGAACAGTGGCAGCGCTACTCCAGCGAAGGGGGCTGGCCGCGCCTACCGCTGGGGCTAGACGAAATGGAGCGCGTCGCCGCCCAAACCGAGCAGATGCTCGCTGAGCTGGCGCCGCTACTAGAAGGGCCGGCTGAGGGCATGGACCTGATGGAAATGCCCATCATGAAACTGCACTCGATGCTGCGCGAGCTGGACACTGAAGAAGCCAGCGCCAAAGACATTCCCCGCATCAACAGCATTGAGCAGCAGCTAGAGCACTATGGCCTAACCGACCTGGTGGCGGACCTGGCCCAGCGTCAGGTGCCCAAGCAGCACCTGGAACAAGAGCTGACCTACTGCTGGTGGTCCTCCATCCTGGCCCACTGCCTGGCGGAAGACCCCGACATGGGTGGCCTAGACACCACCGCCCTCGCCAACCTGGCCTCCCAGCTGCGCCAAGCCGACATCAACCAGGTACACACCCTGGCCGCGCCGGTAGCCCAGGCCTACGCCATGCGCGTGCGCCAAGAGGTGGGGGCAGACAAGGAACAAGCCCGCGCCCTGTACCGGGCCCTGGGCCGCAGCGACAACGCCTCCCTGCGCGACGTTTTGGACACCTACCCGCTGGCCAAAATCATCAAGCCGATTTGGATTGTGCCGCCCTCGCTGGTGCCCAGCGTGCTTAAACCCACCACCCAGGTGGATTTGGTGATCATTGACGCCTCCTACCCGCTGCCGTTAAGCCAGGTAGTGCCGGCTTTGGCGCGCTCGCGGCAACTGGTGGTGGTGGGTGACTCCCACGCGGTTGATAACGGTGTGGCTGGAGTTTTGGCGCCGGTGCTCCAGCACGTGCAGTTGTCCACCACCCGCCACAACCTGGACCCGGAGATTGCCCGCTTCCTGGCTGCTAATGGTTACGCCGACGTGATTGACGTGATCCCCTCCCCGCCGGGGGCCCAAACCCTGACCCTGACTGCGGTTGATGGGCGCGGCACTCCCGCCCCGGGCCGCAACGAGGTGGAGACGGTACGTGCCGAGGTGGACGCCGTCGTCGATCACATTATTGACGCAGCCCTAACCCGCCCGGAGCAGTCTCTGGCTGTGGTGGCTCTCAACTCGCGCCACGCTGAGGCGATCCGCGCGGCGGTGGCGGCTGAAACTAATGGCTCTCCCGCCCTGGAGGAGTTCTTTAACGCCGACAAGTCCGAGCCGTTTGTGGTGGTGGATATCAGCCAGGCTTACCGTCTGCGCCGCGACCACATCATTATTGCGGTGGGTTACGCCAAGACCCCCAACGGCTCCCTGGTGCACTCCTTCGGGCAGCTGTCTACTCGCGACGGCGCCGGCGGGCTGGTGGCGGCGCTGTGTGCTTCGCGCGGCACTACCACCGTGGTTTCTTGCCTGAGCGCAGCCGACATTGACCCCTCACGCCTGCATGGGGCTGGGGAGCGTCTGCTGCGTCAGCTGCTTGAACGCGCCCAGGTGGGGCCGCTGCCTCTCGACGACGCCGGTAAGGCCCCTGACCGCCTGCTGCTGGATCTGGCTTTGCACTGCTTCCAGATGGGCTTGTCGGTGGTGCCGCGTTACGGCACGGATGGCCCCGGGGCGATCCCGCTGGCTGTGGGCCACCCAGACTACCCCGATGAGCTGCTGGTGGCGGTGCTTACCGACGACGAGGCTTATATGGATGAGCCTTCGGTGCGTATGCGTGAGCGCTACTGGGTGGAGCGCCTGGAGCGGCGCGGCTGGACCGTGTACCGGGCCTTTAGCGCTGGCGTGTTTGTGGATCCTTCCGCTGAGGCTGAGCGCATCTGCCAGTTGGTGCTCGACATTGTTGATAAGCGTCAAAGTGTCAGCGACGACGGCGAGGCGGTTCCGGAGCTAATTAGCGACGACGGCGACTCGGCGGCAGCCGAATATGGGGCTAGCTCTGGGCTCGGGGCAGGTGGGCTAGCCGGGGCCGGCTCTGGCGGGCTTGCCGGAGCTGGCGCTGGGCTTGGCAGCCGCAGTGGCCACATCACCGGGGCTGGGGCTGGCGCTACCGGGACTGGCACGGCCGGTGAGCGCCCGGTTCCTCCCCCGCCTGGCCTCTCTTCCAGCGCCGCTGGCGTTAACGCTGCTGGTAGCGGCGCCGATCAGGGCGCTAGCGCAGCCAGCGCCCACAGTGCGACTGCGGCCAGTGCCCACAGCGCGGCCACAGCCGGGCAGGGTTCTGAAGGAGCTGGCCAGGGCGCCGTCGGCACCAATGCGGCTGGAGCCGGAGACGGTGCTGGGGCCGGCAACGCACGCGAGCGTGACGTGCGCCCACCGATCGCCCAGGGCTTGCCGTTGCAGGCCTACAGCGACGATCAGCTTGACGATCTGGTGTCCTGGATTCGCTCTGACGGCGTCGAACGCAGTGAGGATGAGGAAGTGGAGCAGCTACGCGAAACCCTGGCCCTCAAGCGACGCGGCACCACTGTGGACGCAGTGCTACACCACGCCGTCAAGCGTGGCCGCAGCTGACCCACCACGACGTAAGCCAACCGAACTGCATCGGCGCGGCTGCGCCGCACTTTCCACAACTGAGCCGGCCCGGTTGCATCTGAGTGCAACTCAGCCGCAACCGGGTCACCACCAAGCGAGCTGAGAACCATAATGACCAGCCAAAACAGTGCAGACGCTGGCGCGCCTATAGCTGACGTGCCCGCGCCGGATGCGCCTGTGCCGGGCGCACCAGCCAGCGCAGTCGTACCGGCCGATCAGGCAAACCCTGCCTTTGTGGCGCCAGCCACCGCAGCCTCCGCAGCCGGGCACACTGAGGCCCCACTGGCTCAGGCTTCCCCCACCCAAGCCGGGCACCCCACCCAAGCCGGGCGGCGGCGTCGGCGCGTAGTGCATTTAGGGCCGAAGGATCGCGAGCGGGTGGCCGAGGGCGCCAACCTTGAACAGGTTGTGCAGGAGGCGCTGGGCAAGGTGGATGCGGAGAGGCCAGCTTGGAGCCGTGAAGATTTGCGCCGCGAGGATCCGTCCGCGCACGCCAATGACGCGCGGCTGTTAGGTGACGTCCCGCCGCACTACGGTAACGGCGCCTAGGCCCGGTCGGACAAAACCAGCCCTGCGACACCTAACCTAACCTGCGTCTTGGCGCGTGGGCTGAGCTGATCCCTTGACACACAGCTAGCCGCTGGCTGCACCGCGCTTGCCCGGCGTCGTCGGCCCTGGCGGCATTGCCATCAGCCCTGGAGGCTGCGTCCCGGCGTCAACAGCCCCGGCGTCGGCCCTGGCGGCAACCAAAAATGCCTAGAATTGGTCAAAGTATAAGTTATTGAACTAAAGTATAAGTAGTTGAACTACAGATACTGACATTTCATCCCTTCCCTATAAAACCCCATGAATTTTTTATAGGGAAGGGATGATTTTGCCTGTATTTGTATGTATTTTGCCTGTGTTTGTACTTACACCTGCCTACTTGTGGCGGTGGCGGTTTATGCGCTTGACCATGCGCCTACGCAGCTGCCAGTGCACTGGCTCGTCGCCCTGCCATTGCAGGCGGTGCGAAAGCACCCCTAGACGCACCTGCACGCCGCCCAGGCGCCCACCAGATTCCACGCCAGTTTCCCCCTGAGCCTGGGCAAGGGCGTCACGGCCGGCGTCAACCCGCTCATGCGGGGGCACATACAAGGCAGTACGCACTTCAGGGGCATCTTGCGCCTCGGCGCCGTCGCTGGGACGGCCCACAGCGTAACCATCTTCTTCCTGCGTGCTGGCAGTGGTGGAACCATCGGCACGCACCGGCCCCTGCACCACGCCCATGGTCTGGGTTTGGGGCAGCTTATCGGTATGCCGCGACAAGGGCAGCGCCGCCGTCGGCATAATCAGCACAGACAGGGCACCAGCCAAAATCAGGGTGGAAGCCACATCGCGGGTCATGGTCCCGGCAGAAACCGCCACCTGGGTCACGGCCACAATAATCGGCAAGGCGGTAGTGGAATAGCAGGCCACCTGCAGGCTTTGACGCCAGTTGAACACCCGTGAGCCGTCACGTTTGCGCTCAGCGGCGCTCACCAGCAGCACCGGCACTCCGCGCACGGCCACCAGCAGCACCAAGAAACCCAGAATCGGGCCAATCTTTTCACTCAGGTTCGACACGGTAATGGTCATGCCTGAAGTTACAAAGAAAATCGGGATGAAGAAACCATAGGCCAAACCATCAAGTTTTTCCTCAAAGGGCCGCGAGCCCTCAGGCAGCACCCGGCGCAAAATAATTCCCGCCGCGAACGCCCCTAGCACCACGTCAAGCTCAAACACTTCAGCCAGTGCACACAGCCCCACCAGCAGCAACACGGCGGCGCGAATAGTGGTTTGGGCGGTAGTGTGCTGCCCGCGCTGAATTACCGCGACCAGGCGCGTGCCAGCCCGCTTAACCCGCTCGTTGAACACGATGATTAGCGCTGTGATAGCCATAAAGCCGGCCAGCACCAGCGCCGAAGCCCAGGTGGCACGACTTCCCAGCAGCAGCGCCATCAGAACAATCGGGCCGACTTCACCAATCGCCCCATGGTTTAGCACGGCGGCACCCACTGAGGTAGATAGCAGCCCGCGCTCGCGCAAAATCGGCAGTAGTGTGCCCAGGGCGGTGGAGGTCATGGCAATAGCCAGGGCTATAGCGCCGTCGCGCATATCAGTAATTGACCCCACCCCCATGGCGATCACCGCCGCGAAAGCCAAGCCCAGTGAGGCAAACCACCCCACTATGGCGTGGCGCCCGCCTGAGCCGCGCAGCTCCCCCAGGTCCAGCTCATAACCGGCCAGCAGGAACAGGAAACCCACACCCAGTTCACGCAGGAAGGAAATTGGTTCGCCCGCCTCGGTGAGTGTAAAGCCAGCCGCACCCATGGCCATTCCACCAGCCAGCAAAAGCACAGTTTCTGGCACAAACCCGCCTGGGATGGCCCGCGCAATGAGCGGCGCTAGAAATATTACGGTGGCGATTAAAAACAGCGCCCCAAAGGCATCTCCTAGCATGTTCCCTCCAATCTAAAACCCGGCACAATAGAGGCATGGACGATCACCCCTACCTGCGCCGTCTTTGTGACGGTACTGTCAAGCAGCTTAGCCCTTTCACCGGCACGGAAGTGTGGACTGTCCCCGGCCGCGCTAACCGCCCCTTGCGCCTGCCTCAGGTTGAGGTGCGTCCGCTCAGTCCCCACATGCACACTCACACCTGCGCTTTTTGTAGCGGCCGTTATCTGGAGACGCCGCCTGAATATGCCCGTATCGTGCGTTTTGCCTCAGTTAAGGACGACGACGCCGCTAGTGCCGACGCCGGGGCGAGGACTAAGGCCTCTGGGGCCAACGCCAGGCTGGGTGCCAACACCAGGGCGGGCGACAGCTGGCACACATTTTTTGGCTTGCTGCCTGAATACTTAGATCAGAGCGTAGCCGACTTTCGGCGTATCCCCAACCTTTTTGAGATTTTGCCGTTCAATTATTGGCAAGCTAACTATGGTTTTGAGCTGCCTGAGCGCTGCCGTGACCGGCTCGAAAACTACCTGGCCGACGCCGCCGGATATGAGCATTTGCGCGCCATTGTGAGCGCCAAGCTGCGCGCCTCCGGGGCTGGTGACGCAGAGATTGCCGAGCTGAACCTGAGCGACATTCGCCGTCACAGCGCCGGCTTTTTCGGGGGCAGCCATGATGTGTTGGTGGCCCGCCGCCACTGGCGCGATGACGCCGTCGACACTACTGGCCTAGCAGGTAGCGCCACTTTAAGCGTGACCGAGCACCGCGTGTGGACCCAGTGGGCGGTTAACGCCATGCACGCGCAATACCTGCAAAACAAGCACGTTAAGTATGTGGCCGTATTCCAAAACTGGCTGCGCCCAGCCGGGGCTAGCTTCGATCACCTGCACAAACAGGTGGTGGGCGTGGATTCGCTGGGGGCTAGCTTGCAGGCTGAGATTGCCCGCGTGAACGCTAACGGAAATATTTACCGCGATTTTGTGGATTGGGCTTACCGGGCGGGTTTGGTTGTGGCCGCTAACGACGGCGCCGTGGCCCTGGCTGGGGTGGGTCACCGTTACCCCTCGCTGGAGGTCTACTCCACCGGGCCGGTCTCTGAACCGTGGCTGATGGAGCCTGAACAGGTGGATGCGGTCTCCGATTTGGTGCACGCCCTACACCAGGCTACGGGCACGCAGGTGCCACTAAACGAGGAGTGGCATTACCGCGCCCCGGGCGTGGCTAAGGAAATGCCTTGGCGGGTGGTGCTTAAGTGGCGTGTTTCCACTTTGGCGGGTTTTGAGGGCGCCACCAAGATTTACCTGAACACTATTGATCCGCGTTCGCTACGCGAGCGGGTAGTGCGCGAGTTGGAACAGCTGCGCGCCAGTCAAGCCGGGGCATTGGCGCCAGGTATCCGCCTTGGCGACGAATGCGAGCAGCCCCACCTGCAATACGGCAGGGCCTGACACTGTCTAGCAACTCTGCGTCTTACAGCGCGGTGACGAAGGCAGCCAGGCCGAAGAAAATGCCGGGGGCGTTAGCGGCTGCCAGCGGCAGGTCACGAGAAGGCTTGAACAGGCCGTAGTACACCCACAGGCTGCAGTTGATTGCAGCTACCAGAGGCTGCAGCGGGTTACCGGCCTGGCCGTTGAGGTTGCTCACGATCTGAGGAACGTAGGCGACGTACATGCACACGGCCATGAAGGTAGCAACCCACCCCAGGACCTTTTCCTGCTTAACGGTCAGCGCCAAACCAGAGCGAACTTCCGGCTCGGAAGCGGCTTGCGTGTTCTTTTCATCCTTTGAGGATTCGGCTTGCTTAGACATAACATTCCTTGCCTATGGATTTCGGTTCCGAACATACTAGGCAATTAGTTGAGCTCAGCGTAAGGTCAAGCGGGTTACATTTTTTGGGCAATTTACAGAAAATATTTTTAGCCCACCTCAAGAGTTTTCAAACCCCGCCCTGAACTGCGTTTTAATGCTTACCAGCCCGCTAGTCAGGGCACTAAGCCTAGTTGTGAATTAATTCAACTAGCACTTCAGCGTGATTTGTGTAAGGGAACATATCAAATAGCCGCGCCCGACGCACCCGATAGCTGCTCATCACCTCTAGATCTTTAGCCAGTGAGGCCGGATTGCAGGAAGAATACAGCACGCGTTTGATGCCACTACCTTCAATTGAGGCGGCCAGCTCACCAATTCCGCGCCGAGGTGGGTTAACTACTAATAGATCAGGCTTGTCGTGACCATAGACCTGCCCCGAGGCGTCTAGCACTGAAGCGTCACCAGCCTCAAAACGTACCTGCGGGCTAGTCAGGCCCAGCCGGGCGGCGGCCGCGCGGGCGCCGTCGATGGCAGGGGCGGAAACTTCCACCCCCAGCACCTGCGCACCAGGCTGAGCCAGGGCTAGGGCAAAGCCGCCCACGCCGCAGTACAGATCCCAAATCGACTGGCTACTTTGGGTTGCGTCAGGGTGCGCCCCGCCAGCCCCAGACTCGCCAGCCGCAGACTCACCAACCCTAGGTTCACCCGCATAGTCGCGCGCCCAGGCGCGGGCTTGGGCATAGAGCCCGGCGGCCACGTCACTGTTGGTTTGGAAGAATGATTGCGGGGGCAGCACCAGCGGCAGGACGCTTTTTTTGTTATTTACGACGACGCCGTCCGCGTCCAGTTCCGGCAGGTACAGCGGCATGTCCAGGGTTGAGTCCTGGCTCAAAATAATTTCGCGCTCGCCCTCCAAAATCGCGGCCGGGCGAGGCTGAATATTTACCGACAGCACCCGCAAGCCGGGCAGCTCGCTTTGCAGGCGGGGCGCACCTTTACGGATAGCCGGCAGCTGCGCCGTCGAGCGCAAAACGAAACGCACCATCAGCTGGCCGTTAGCCGAGGCGGTAACCAGCACATGCTTAAGCTCCCCGCGCCGCTTGACGATTGAGTAGGGCTGCAGCCCCATGTGGGTAATTGCGCGAGTTAATGGGGCTAGTGCGGCTTTAATTTCGTTTACATGCAGCGGGCAGGAAGTTAAATCCGTGCCGTTGTCGAAACGGTCAACTAGCCCCAGCACCGGGGCGTGGGTTGTGCCCGAAACCGCCAGTTTGGCTTTATTACGGAACTGACTGGGGGCGCTGGCGAAAGGTTCAAGCCAGGCTCGCAACTCAACCTGGCCGGCAAGTGTGGCTTGCACCGCAGATTGCTTTAATTGCAGCTGCTGCACCAGGGGTAGATCAAGGTTGGGGCAGGAGCGGCACAGGGAGGCGTCGTGGAGCTGACAGAGCACGGTTATAAGCCTACAGGCTCAGTATGCTGCACGAAGTTGCGTTGAGAGATAAAAACTTTACTTTGTATGTAGTCGGGTATTTTGGCGTTTATCCAGGTCAAATTCACTTTTGCAGAAACCTGGGAACGCTATTTAAATTTCCCAGGAAATTCACAGCTTGCCCAGGGGTGTTCTTACAGGCAGAGGGGGTTAAATTCTTACTACCGCCAGAGGTTAGCGGTCGCGAGGGTTGGGGAGCCTGATGACCGGCCGAGAGCTAGTTGGACTGAGGTTTAAGGGAGCCTACAGTGAACGTTCTGGCGAAGGAGGCGCCCTCCCCGATCTGGGAACACGGGTTGAGGAACCTCATTGGCGATGGGCCGCACGTGAAACGTGCGGCCCTCGGCATTTTCTTAAGCTTTTTACAAAGTCATCATAAACAATGCTTATATTTACAAAGCTATAGGTTTATCCGCTTTAGTCCTAAAGACCTAAAAGTAAACAATTAGAACTTTTGCCCAGAGATGCCGGATCTTAAATACTGGGGCTTTTACTTTGGTAAGAACTAGCCGGTTATTGATCGGGTATTAGCCAGGTATTGGCGATGCACTTGGCAGCAATAGTGCGCTTTGTGTCTGCCCCACAGCGGGCCTTCAATGCTTATGACCCACCTCGGTTGCCCGTTGGGCAACAGAAAGCCAACCTTTGGGCAGTAAAAAGCCAGCCTTGGGGCAACAAAAAATCCGACCTGGTTTCCAGGTCGGATCGTCTGTTTGGTGGAGCTAAGGGGATTCGAACCCCTGACCTTCTCATTGCGAACGAGACGCGCTACCAACTGCGCCATAGCCCCATGGGCGGGTTTAGCTTAGCACAGCGCGCGGCCCGCGTAAATTCTGCGAGCCACGCCCTGGCGGCTTATTCACCCGCCGCCTGCTTATTCACCCGCCGCGCGACGCCGCTCCAAGACGGCATCGAGGTCAATCGGCTTGAAGTCTCCAGCCACAGACTCCACATCCAGCGACACGTTAGCCGGCGCGGTGGAGGGACGTACCGGGTTAACCACGCCGGTTACTTCCTTGGCGGAGTTGAAGTCCGCCTCGGCCTCTACAACCCGGCGACGCGGGCCACGCGCAGCCATGGTGTAGCTGGGGGCGGGCACGTTCACCGGCTCCCACTTGGTGGCGCTAGCGGCCTTGGGGGCAGCCTTGGCAGTCTCGACGACGTCGCCAGCGCTGTCAGCGGAAGTCGCCTTAGCGGTAGAGACCGGCTTAGCAGCAGCCGAAGTAGACGCCGTAGCCGAGGCGGCCGGCTTGGCAACAGTCGGGGCAGACTTAGCTGCCGGCTCAACCTGGGTGGCAGACTTGGCGGCCGGCTTAGCCAGCTCCTCAGCTCGCTTGGCTTCAGCCTGCTTGTTTAGGCGCGCCAAGTACTTAGCTTCAGTGGCGGTTTTAGCTTCCCGCACCAGCTGATCCTTAACCTTAGCTACCTGCTCACGCTGGCGCACATCGGTTTCCTCAGCGCTTTCGCGGGCCTGACGCTCCTGCTCAGCAAGCTCCTTACGGGCCGCAGCAACCTCCTGCTCACGCAGGCGAGCCGCCTCGCGACGGGCTGCTTCCGCTTTTGCCTTACGGACGGCAATCTCAGCCTCGCGCTTAGCTTTAGCTTCCTTGACGGTCTTGGCGGATCGGCCTACACCTTCAAGCTGCTCCTCTAGCTGGCTTACCCGCACAGCCAGGGCAGCATCATTTTTGGAGCTTACGCGACGTACGCGCACGTCACCAACCATAGCGGCCGCAAGCAGGGCCGCCGTCGGCAAAACCACAAACCAAGGCCAAGTAAAGACCCCAGCTAAAACCCCTAAAAGCACAGTTACGCCAGCTAAAGACCCCATCAGGATGCGGCGAGTTTTGGCAGCAGCTGAAGCCTTGGCCTGGTGAGCAGCCTGAGCCCGCTTTGCCTTCGCTAAATCACGCTCCAGGCGCGCGGCACGCACGTTCCTCACGGCAGGTCGATTCATGACCTTCACCTCCGGGCTAAAAATCAGCCTAGCAATATCATTATTATTCGCGTGACCTGGAGTTTTACCAGCCGCCATAGCCGTATTTAACACACGTAGGTAGGGCGAGTAGCGATCCTGGTCATGCGAGTAGACTGCAAGCCTATCGCGCCTGCGCAAATGTGGCAGCAAATAGAACGAGATTGCGCCCGCCAGCGCAAAACCAAGAACCGCCTGAAACACCATACGACTAAAAGTAAGTGTTTATACAGGAGGCATCCGGAAGTTTCGCGGCGTGTCGTTACTATTGCGTTACATATCTAAAAGTAGGCAATGCAATTGCGTCCCAGCATTAACTTGCGTAACTTCTTCGGGCACCACCGCAATAGCATTTGCATAGGCCAGACCAGAAATAGTTTGCACCCCTGGAGCCTGGGTGGGGTGGGCCTGATAGCCAGTGCTGGGGGCGCCAGCTAGCTGCACCGGCACAAATTCACGCATCCCCGCTGGGCTAGACCAGGATGTAGAAACCGCCGCCGGCAGCGAGGGACGGTGGATATCCTGCCAGCCAGCAATCGAACGCAGCACCGGGCGCACAAACACCTCAAAAGCCATCTGGGCACTGACCGGGTCACCGGGCAGACAAAACACCGGAATACCGTCACCTAGCGTGCCCACACCCAGCTGGCGTCCCGGGCTCATCGCCACCGTGTCAAAACGCACCGTGCCCAGCGGGGAGAGTACCTCTTTAACCGTGTCACCCTGGCCCACACTCAAACCACCGGTGGTGATCAGCAGGTCAGAGCGCACCAGCTGGTCCTCCAGGGTTTCGGTAAGGGCGTGGTACTCGTCGGGGACGGCACTTACCCGGAAAGGCTGCCCGCCGGCGTCGGCCACCGCTGTGGACAGGGCGTGACCGTTAGCGTCATACACGTCCCCCGGCTCAGCGCGCTGGCCGGGCTCAATCAGCTCGTCGCCAATAGAAACCACCACCACGCGCGGCACCGGGTGCACCGCCACGCGCTGGTGACCCAGCGAAGCCAGCAGCGCCACCTGGCGCGCCCCAATTCGGCTGCCCTTAGAAAGCACGGTAGCGCCGGCCTCAACGTCCTCACCCAACATGCGCACCCGCTGGCCAGCATTGACCTTGCGGTTAATGGTCACCTGCGCCTCACCCCGGTCGGTGAACTGCCAGGGAACCACGGCGTCGGCCCCGATCGGCATGGGCGCACCAGAGTCAATCAGCACCGCAGTGCCGGGCACAAGATGAGTGCGGCGCACATCCCCGGCGCGGACGGCGTCGATCACATCCAGCACCACCGGCGTGGCCGGGGAGGCACTGACGCAGTCCTTGGCGCGCACCGCGTAACCGTCCAAACCGGCCAGGTTCGCGGGGGGCATATCCACGTCAGAAACGATATCTGCAGCTAGCACCGTGCCCACGGCGTCGGAAAGCACCACGTCAAGCGGCTCAGCAGCGTGGGCGACCTCAAGGCAGGCCGATAAATGTTCAGCGACGGTACGCATTTGAAACTCCTGTGGGGTCAGTGGCGCGACACTTAGGGATACTTTTAGGGTACCCTGGAAGTACGAGAAACCGGATCAAGTGAAGGGAACTCAATGACCGACACCGTAGTCGGATTGGACGTTGACGATCTTAAGGACCACCTGCGTTACAAGCTTCGCCGCACGCGCGCGGCACACTCTCACCCGTCCCGCCGCCACGACGCCCGTTGTGCGGCTTTGGCCGAAAACGTCTTTCAGGCTTTAAACGGCGCTCAGGCCGTGGCCGCCTATGTGTCTGTAGGAGACGAGCCCTGTACTCGTCTACTTATTGATGAGCTGTACGCCGCCGGTGTGCAGGTGCTCCTGCCTGTGCTTGGGCCCCACCTGTCGCGCAGTTGGGGCTGGTTCCGTGGTAGCGATGATCTGGCTACCCGCGCTCCCGGCCGTCCCCCCGAGCCTTCTGGCCTGGTGCTGGGGCCTGCCGCTATCACGCTGGTGCAAAGCGTATTGGTGCCGGCGCTGGCAGTTGATGCGCACGGCAACCGCCTGGGTCAAGGTGGCGGCTGGTATGACCGAATGCTGCCGCTGGTTAACCCTGGTGTGGAAACTTTCGCGCTGCTGCACCCCAACGAGTATCTGACCGACACGGTCCTACCCACTGCCGAGTTTGACCGCCCGGTTAACGGCATTATCACCATGGAAGGCATCACCCGCTTCTAGTGGGCCTCGCCTGCGGGCTGCTCTTATGTTGGCCCTCGCCTGCGGGCTGCTCTTGCCTGGGTCCCGGCCGGCGCTGAGAGCTCCCCGTTAACAGCGGGCCCGCACACTATCCCCGCGTCCTTGGAACGTAAGTTCTTGGGCGCGGGGTGTTTTTTGCCGACGACGGCGCCGCTGCGGGTCCTTTGCCGACGCCGCCGTAGCAGCCACACCGTAGGCGCCTGCCTGCGCACTGCGCTGCGGCTTTGGGGCGCCACTAGTGGCAGCCAGACCGCTTTGGTGCGGACAGTACTTTGGTGCGGAACGGTTTTGCGCGCCTGTGGATAAAAAATTTCCCTAACACTGTCCATCCACAACCTCCCGGCAGGCGCTGGACTAAATGCTCAACACTTGATTCATGCAACGCAAAACCGGCTCTACCGCTCACTGCCAGGGGCTCAACCAGGAACTCGATGAGCCCCAGCGCAGCTTTAGCCTGCGCTTTAACTCAGGGTTTAAGGAGCCCTCGTCGCTCAGCTGGGCTGATAGCCAAGGGCCCCAGCTTGCACCCGGACAGACTAGTACTGACCAGCTCCGTGACGGCCTCCAGCAAAGGGCTCAGCCAGCATCCGGGCAGGTCAATCAGGGGCTCAGCCAATTAGCTAGGGCCTCTTGGCGCGGCCAGCTGTGGCTGCACCGGCGGCTAATTACCGCCTTAGCTGTGCTTTTATGCGCACTACTGGCAGTTCAGGCGCTGACTAACCCCAGCCAGGCAAAAGTGTGGGTGCTGCGCACGAACATGTCCTTAGGCCAAGTGATCACCAGCAGCGACGTCGTCCTAAGCAACCTGCCAACCTCGCCACCGCAAGCGGTACGCACCTCCCCAGTGGGCCGAAAACTGAGCATTGACCTACCCAAAGGCACCGCACTGATTGAATCAATGCTTACCGGGCCGGCGCTCTCACATCTAGGCAAGCAGCAGCGGGTGGTGCAGTTGCAGATACAAACCGGCTCGCAGCTGGCGCGTATAGGCCAGCAGGTGGACATTGTGGGCACAGTGGCCAGCACCACTAATAGCGGAGTGGTTTCTAGTGACGGCGCATACTCCCAGGCCGGGGCGCAGGTATTGGCGCAGAAAGTCACAATTGTTGATGTAGAGCCGCCAAACAAAGCGAATCTCACCCAAACACAAGGGACTATGAGACTAATAACGTTTGCAGTTAAGGAAACTGAGGCTACGCTTTTATGCGGCGCGGCTTCCCAGGGCCCGCTTTCAATAGTGCTCAGACCCTGAAACGGGGTAGGCACACCCACTTCACTTAAAACTTCAGGGGGAAAACCATGCTTAAGGGCTTCCGCGACTTTATTTCTCAGGGCAACGTGGTCGACCTAGCCGTCGCCGTTATTATCGGTAACGCTTTCAAGCCGATCGTTGACAAGGTAACCGCTTTCATCATGGGCATCCTGGCTCAGCTAATCGGTTCCCCGAACTTCGACTCCGTACTGCAGTTCAAGATTGATCCCAGCTCCAAGGAATACATCCAGCCCGGCGCCATCCTGACCCAGGGCATCAACTTCCTGCTGGTGGCCGCCGCTGTTTACTTCTGCATCGTGCTGCCCATGAACAAGATGCGCGAGCGTAAGGCTGCCAAGGAAGCCGCAGCTCCGGCCGTTCCCACCGAGACCGAGCTGCTCAGCGAGATCCGCGACCTGCTGGCCAAGCAGAACTGATCTTCTCTTCGCATACATACAAGTACACACAGGTACATACAGGTACATACAAAATCGTCCCTCGCCTATAAAAAATTCATGGGGTTTTATAGGCAAGGGACGATTTTTCAGTATTTGTAACCCATCCATCTCATCCATCTCATCCATCTAGCCTCCTACACCCTTAACCACTCCCGGCTTCACGCCCCACCCCATCGGCACATGCCACCACCAGCCTGACGCCGTCGACCCACGCAGCCACCCTGCACACAACCAGCTGGTCGCCAAGGCACCGCCGTCAAGCTCCACTACCAAGCTGCGCCCGCACCTAAAATTTTCCGGCCTAAGCAAGTGACACTAAGGCGAGGGTCTGCAAAGATGAAGCTATGGCGTTTCCTAAAAAACATCTATCCGCCGGCGAGTACGTAGTTGACCACATGCACACCCACCCCAAAGTACTGGGTTGGCGCATCTTGGGCACCGTACTGCTCATTACCGTTGCCATCATCGCCAGCGTAATTGCCCCGCAATCGTGGCAGCCTTGGGGACTTTACGCAGTCTGGATCCTGGCACTTATTGTGGCTTTCCCACTATTTATTACGCCTTGGTTGCAGTGGCTAAATAAGACCTTCACCGTCACCAACCGCCGCATCATCACCCGCAAGGGCATTTTCAACAAAGACGGTCACGACATCCCCCTATCGCGTATCTCTGACATCCGTTACGAGCGCGGCTGGACTGACCGCATTTTCGGTTGCGGCACACTGATTTTGGAAACCAGCGCCGAAAAGCCGGTGCGCCTAGAGGACATCCCCAAGATTGAGACCGTGCACGTGCGCCTGGCCAACATGCTCTTTGAGACTGACGCCGACGCCGACGACCGGGCCGCCGGTGGTTACGATCGCCCCGCAGATCCGCAGGCTCCGGCCGGACCGGGTGCTCGCGTCGAGGGCTGATTACATAGCAGCAGGCTAGACACTGTGGGGTCGTGGCGTGGGGTAGACCGCGCAGGCCTGCCGCGCCCAGGCCATCGCCGAAGATATCCCCACCGCCAGCTCACCCAAGCTGGATGGGATGCCTGGTGGTGGGTTCAACCCCCACGGGGCAGAGGAGAGGATCATGGCGCACCTGGAGCGGATTGATAACCGCCAGCGCCGCCAACGCACTCATCGGCTCTGATCCTAGCGAGGCTGATGAGTTGGACTACTCCTCCCAAACGGCATTAGCTGCAAGTATCTGGAATGCTATGAATAGCTTCAGTACACACATTTGGGGGGCTGGACTACTCGAACTTGCTGGAGATTCGACTGAAGAAGAGCGCCAGGCTTGTTGCAACGCGTTGGCTGGATACCTGTTGGCGCGATCACGCTAAGGGGAAGATCAAGTTGGGTGCGGCCGAAGAGTCATCCTTCCGCCGCACCCAACTGCCTCTTCCTTCGGAACCAGAAATACCGCGTAAGCACCGTTGCGACTGACACGATTATGGGATAAGCCAAGTAGCCAATTCTGCCGTCGTGGAGGTAGTACGCGATCCGGCCTTGTACTACGGGCCCAGTACTCGCCACTGCCGTGAGCACCGTCAAGACGATAATGGAGGGCAGCCTCAATGTCGTGAAAAGCTTGCGGTTAGCAATCGCTGCGTAGCCAAGAACATTCAAGACTCCACTAATATCGAGCAGCACTAGACCAAACCACGTTATCTCACGCAGTGGCCCGACATTTTTTCCACTCTCGATAAAAACTGCGTGCTGGTTTGCGATAAGCCAACAGTCGATAGCCACCAGCACAGCGAAAAGCAGCCCAAACTTCAGCACCTGGACGCCCTGAGGCGACAAAGCCTTCTCGAGCGCCCCTAAAGCTTCTCGCAGCAGTTGCCGTACCTGTTCCATACTTCTATTGGACCACAACACCCGGGAAAAGCATGGCTCGTGATGGCACAAACCGGGGCGACGCCGCGTCCGCGCAGGCACCCCATCGCAGCTGAGCAACGATCCTTACCTCAATTGACCTCCACGTTTGTGGGGGTCTTGTTCGTTTCCCTATCATCATCCTGAATCCCCCTTTTGGGCCCTTACGGGCGTTCGCTAACGCAGCGGGCGCCCGTTGTGTTTGTTAACACCTTTTTTGCACTTGATGCAAATATGCATCGGGTGCAAAATTGTTTCCCGTGAAACATTCTGTGAAACAACTTCACTGTCCGGTAGTGTTGGACACTGAAATGCCGCCTCACAAACGGCGTCGCTATAGGGCGATTCGCCAGGCTGCCGCCGAGTTGGTTCGCGAGCGTGGCTATGAGGCCATGACTTACGACGCCGTAGCTGAGCGCGCCGGGGTCTCACGTCGGACCGTTTTTAATTATTTCCCCACCAAATTCGATCTAATTAAAGTCTGGCCCACGCTCGACGCTAAAGCCTTCGCTCATATCGCTACCAATAGCGAAAATTTCCTAGCAGATCTGCGTGAACTGCTGCTTGAGCGTGCCAGGCACCTTGACGGCGACCGGGCAGAATTTTTGTTACAGCGCGAAATTGCCGCAACCGACCCGGAAGTTCACAACCGCATCGACGCAGCAATTCGTAACTCTTTTGAGTCACTGCGCCCAGCCTTAGCTCAGCGCACCCAGCTCAGCGAAGATGACTCTCGACTACGAATGGCGGTCTACCTGATGCTGGCCATTGAGCGCGCAGCTTTCGATGAGTGGCTAGATAACGACGCTTTCAGCTCTGCCACTTTAGAAGAGGCCATTGATCACACCTTGGCTTTGATGGTCTCCCTTGTTGGCTCAGGGACTGACCTCCCCCCAGTAGCCAAGCCGAGCCCCGCCGTCGAGCCAAGCCAAGCCCCGCCGTCGAGCCCTGCCGTCGAACCTAAAAAGATTAACCAAGCCAAACGCAAGAAGCAGGAGAAGGAAGGAAAATGAGCACACAAAAGCACGCGAGCGCACTCGCACCAGCCGCCGCGCCCGCATCGACCTCAGCCCAGGCTGCCACGCCCGCACAAACAGGCACAGTAACACAAACCAGCTTTAAGCCAGACCGCCGTTTCTGGGCGGTGTATGTGGCTTTGCTGCTGGTGATGTTCTTGTCCGCTATGGACCAGAGCATCGTAGGCACGGCCCTACCCACAATCGTGGGTGAACTGGGCGGCGCCGAGCATATGTCGTGGATTATCACCGCCTACACCCTAGCGATCACTGTGGTGATGCCGCTTTACGGCAAGCTAGGTGACCTGGTGGGCCGCAAAAACCTGTTCTTGGTGGCTATCGGCAGCTTCCTGGTGGGCTCTACCTTATGTGGTTTTTCTACCGACATGACCCAGCTTATTGTTTTCCGTGCCCTACAGGGTGTGGGTGGCGGTGGCCTGATTATCTCTTCTCAGGCAGTTATGGCTGACCTAATCCCGCCGCGTTACCGTGGCAGCTACGGCGCCCCGATTGGCGCCATGTTCGGTATCGCCTCGGTGCTGGGTCCGATCATTGGTGGCTGGCTAACCGACTCGGCGTCTTGGCGTTGGACTTTCTGGATCAACCTACCCCTGGGCGTAATTGCTTTCACCGCTATGGCGCTAACCCTGAAGCTACCTAAGCACAAGCTGACCGCCCCCATTGACTGGCTAGGTTTAGTGCTTATGGATGTTGCGGCGGTGGCGATCGTTTTGGTGGCCACGTGGGGCGGCAGCGAGTACGTCTGGTCTAGCCCGGTGATTATTGGTATGGGTGTGGCGGGCTTGGCCTGCCTGGTGGCTTTTGTGTTCGCAGAGCGACGCGCGGTTGAGCCGATTTTGCCCTATGAGGTGATGACTAACCGCACCTTCGTGCTAGCCACGCTGATGTCCATGCTGTACATGGGAGCCATGTTTGGCGCCACCTTGTACCTGCCTACTTACCTGCAAATGGGTTATGGATATTCGGCCACGGTTTCAGGGCTTTTGCTGGTGCCGATGACGCTGGGCTTGTTGGCTACCGGTGTTTTTTCTGGCATAGCCATGAGCCGCACCGGCCATTACAAGATCTACCTGATTATTGGCCCTATCATTGCGGCAGCTGGCACTTTGGGGATGTCCCAGCTGGATGTTCACAGTCCGGTTTGGCTTATCACCCTGTATGCCACGGTTATGGGTGCTGGTATCGGCTTCTTCTTCCAGCTGATCACCACCCTGGTGCAAAATGACGTCAACCCGCGTCACATTGGCACTGCCACCAGCGGTAATAACTTCTTCCGTGAGATTGGTTTGTCTTTGGGTGTGGCCGCGATGGGTACTGCCTTCTCCAGTGGCCTGAAGGACAACCTGAGCGAGAAGATGCGCGCCTTGCTGGCTAACGCTGACCCGGCCACGCTTAAGCAGATGGCGGCTTTCTCTAACGTTGGTGGCGGGAAGGGCACTTCTGGCCTCACCCCCGCCATTGTTAAGACATTGCCGACGCCGTTGCGTAACGTGGTGGTGGAATCTTACGCCGACGCTTTGATTCCGATCTTCGCCTATTTGGTGCCCACCATGCTACTGGCCGCCGTGTTGGGCGCGCTCTTCCGCAAGAAGGAGCTGGGCATTAAGGCCGCCTTGCAGCTGCTGGAAGAAGAGGAGGCCGCCGCATCTAAGGATGGCGCCGCTGGTGAGGTTGCGTCTGCCGGTGACGCTGCGCCTGCCGCTTCGGTATCTGCCGACGACGCCGTTGCGGCTAGCCCGGTTGTGGGCGCCGCCCGGCCCTGCGCCCGCGAGCGCTAGCGGCTAGCGCAGGGCGAGCCTTGGCCCCCCAGCCGGCCCACTGCGCAGCACTGCACTCAAAACTGCGTCACCACCTGGTGGCGCAGTTTTTGTAGTTTTACCGCCCCGGCGTCACTTAACCCGCTCCACTCACTACTTAACCCACTCCCCTTGGCCGTGACACAATACGCATATGGAGTTCCGCTCAGTTTATGATCAAGGCTTTGCCCGTATCGCGGCCGTAACCGCCCCCGTAGCGCCTGCTAATCCAGCTAAGAATGCGCAAACTACCATTGATTTGCTTCACGAAGCCCAAGCTCAGGGCGTAGCTGTGGCCGTGTTCCCGGAACTCAACCTCACCGGTTACGCCATCGATGATCTTTTCCTGCAGGAAGTACTGCTAGAGCAGACTCTGGCCGCGATTGAGTCGGTGCGTCAGGCCAGCGCCGAGCTAACTGTCATGGCAGTGGTGGGCGCCCCGCTACGCCAGGGCAACCGCCTATACAACTGCGCGCTAGCTATCCAGGGTGGTCGCGTTTACGCCGTCGCCCCCAAGACTTTCCTGCCCAACTACCGCGAATTTTACGAAAAGCGTCACTTCGCCTCTGGCGCCATGGCCGCCACCACCTCTATCACCCTGCCCGGGGTGGGTGACGGCCCCACCGGGGACGACGCCCCTGCAGCCACCCCGGCCACGCCTACAGCCAACCCCGTAGCCAGCCCGGACTCCCCCGCAGCTGCCCAGTTGAGCCCGAGCGGCGCCGTCGTGCCTTTTGGTAACAAGCTGCTCCTAGACTTCCCCCACATCCCGGGCATGGTGTTGCACATGGAGGTGTGTGAGGACCTGTGGGTACCGGTGGCGCCCTCCGCCCAGGCTGCCCTGGCGGGCGCCAATGTGCTGGTGAACCTGTCGGGCTCGCCCATTACTGTGGGCCGCGCCGACGACCGTGAGCTGCTGGCCCGCTCAGCCTCCCTGCGCTGCAACGCCGCCTACGTGTACGCCGCCGCCGGTGAGGGCGAGTCCTCCACGGACCTGTCGTGGGATGGGCAAACCATGATCTATGAGCTGGGTGAGAAACTGGCTGAAACTGAGCGTTTCCCGCAGGGCCCGCGTATGGCGGTGGCCGACGTCGATATCCGTACCCTGGCCTCAGAGCGACTACGCCAGGGCAGCTTTGACGACAACCGCGTTGAGCAGCAGGGCAACGCCAGCGACTACCGCACCATCTCGGTGCCACTAGTGCCCACCCGCGCCGATATTGGTTTGCGCCGCCCACTAGATCGCTTCCCGTTCGTGCCAGACGACCCGGCACGCCTAGCCCAGGACTGCTACGAGGCCTACTCGATCCAGGTGGCCGGGCTGGAGCAGCGCCTGCGCGCTATCGGCAACCCTAAGCTGGTGATCGGGGTTTCTGGCGGCCTGGACTCAACACACGCATTGATTGTGGCCGCGCGTGCCATGGACCGCCTGGGCCGCCCGCGCAGCGACATAATCGCCATCACCATGCCCGGTTTTGCCACCACCGCCGGCACTAAACGCAACGCTATCGACCTAGCCACCCGCCTGGGCTGCACTTTTGAAGAAATCGACATCCGCCCCGTGGCCACGCAAATGCTTAAAGACATGGGTCACCCCTTCGGACGCGGCGAGGAGGTCTACGACGTCACCTTCGAAAACGTCCAGGCCGGCCTGCGCACCGACTTCCTGTTCCGTATCGCCAATGAGCGCGGCGGGATTGTGCTTGGCACCGGTGACCTGAGCGAGTTGGCCCTGGGTTGGTGCACTTTCGGCGTGGGCGACCAGATGGCCCACTATGGCGTCAATGCGGGTATCCCCAAGACCCTGATTCAGCACCTGATTCGCTGGGTGGTGGCGGAAAAGATTTTCGACGACGCCGTGGGCGCCACTTTGCTTTCGGTGCTGGACACTGAGATCAGCCCTGAACTAGTTCCTAGCAAGGAGGGTGAGCCGATCCAGTCCACCCAGGCTAAGATTGGCCCCTACCCGCTGCAGGACTTCACCCTGTTCCAGGTGCTGCGACGCGGGGCGCGCCCCAGCCGCATTGCGTTCCTGGCTGAGAAGGCCTGGCATGACGCCTCCACGGGCCACTGGCCGGTGGGGATTCCTGAAAGTGAACAGGTGGCTTACCAGCTGCCCGAGATCCGCAAGTGGCTGGAGCTGTTCATTAAGCGTTTCTTCGCCAACCAGTTCAAGCGTTCCACCCTGCCTAACGGCCCCAAGGTGGTAGCTGGCGGCACTCTCTCGCCGCGCGGCGACTGGCGGATGCCTTCTGATGCTTCCGGGGCGGCTTGGCTGTCCGAGCTAGAGCGCAACGTCCCCAAGGAGTAAGTGCCAACCAGGGCCTTAGCCCAGGCCGGCTGCTAAGCGGCTGAGCCCGCCCAGGCCGGGCAGGTTCAGCCGCGTTTTGTTTAAAGTTTTGGAGGTTTTGGTGCAGTTACTGGCAACTGACTTGGATGGCACTTTATTTAGCTCCCCTAACACTGTGGGGGAGGCAAACACGGCGGCCTGTGCGCGTTGGCGGGCTGCTGGCAACGTGTTGGTGCCCGCCAGTGGGCGCAGTTTGAGCCTGGTTTCGCGCCCGCTAGGGCTGCAGCAGCTGGCTTATGACTACACTGTTTGCGCTTCTGGCTGCGTGGTGGCCGACGGCGAGGCTAACGTGCTCTATAACCGCACTATTGCGCCAGCTCAGCTGGAGGCGGTGCTGCGGCCCCTGTTAGAACGTGAAGATTGTAGCTTCTACTGCACCACGCCGCAGGCAGACTACATTGTTCACGACGCCACCGGTCACCTGGCTAAATTCAGCACTGACCGGCCCGAAAACGGCTTTGTGTGGTCCAGCCTGGATGAGGTGTTGGAGCGAGGTTTAGAGGTTTCCTCAGTACCGGTTTATATCCCCAACCCGCAAACTGCCGACACCCTATCCGCCCAAATCAGCCAGGAGTTCGCGGGGCAGCTAGATGCCCCGCGTTCCACCAACTACCTTGATGTGGTCCCACATGGGGTCACCAAAGCCACTGCTTTGCAGTGGCTGGTGCAATACCTGGCCGCCGCAGGCAGGCCGGTGGCCCGCACTGCGGCGGTGGGTGATTCTTGGAATGACTTACAGCTACTAGCTAGCGCCGATACGGCTGCCGCCATGGAAAACTCTGTGGATGGCCTGCGCGAAGCGGCAGGTGGTCACAGCGTGCCTAGCGTGGCAGCCTATATCGATCAGTTGCTGGCGTAGCGGTAAACGTTGGTTTCGCGCAGCTGGAAGCCGCAGCGTCGGTAGAGACGGTTAGCGGCTTCACGGCTGGGGCGGCTGGTTAGGTCAACGGTGCGCGCGCCAATCTTCTGGGCGTGTGCCACGGCGGCCTCAACCAGCTGCTGGCCTGCACCCATGCCGCGTGTGCCGGCGTCGACCACCACATCCTCAACCCAGGCGCGCACGCCGGTGGGGATAGCGAAGGTGGCCAGGGAGAGCATACCTAGGATGGTGCCGGCCTCAACCTCGTTGCCATCGGCAGCGGTGACGGGCTTGTCGGTGCGGAAAACGAACAGGTAGACACTGTCCTGGTCTACCAGGGCCTGGGTCTGCTCGGCGGTGAGGGGCTTAGCGCTACGGCTCAGCTGCGGAATTAGACGCTCCATGGCAGCCACTAGCTCGGGGGAAGACTGCTCGATCAGTTCGACGCTCATAATTGCCTTTCAAATTTACTTTGGCTGGCTTTAAGCCTAACGCCTGGCGTAACTAGCGCACTACCCCACGCCGCCACAACACACTTTTACAGGGCCTGAACGGCTTACATGGCTAAGGCGGCTTACAAAGCCAAGGCGACTTACAGGCCCAGGGCGGCGCGCTCCTCGCTACCCACCCAGTAGCGGGTGTTCTCCAGGGCGCGGAACCAACGGGCCAGCGCCGGCCAGAAGCTGATTGAAGGCGAGCCCAGCTCCTCACGGGTGGAGTATTCGTAGGACTGGATCTGGGTGAACAGCAAGATGTCAGCAGCGGTGGGCTTATTGCCGCACAGGTATTGGCCCACGGCGGTCACAGCAGCCAGGTAGGGCAACTCAGAGAAGGTCATGACGTCCTCGCGGGCAGCCTCCATGCCGGTGGCGCGCGCCAGCAGAGTGTCAATCACGTCAAAAGCGGTAAACAGGGTCAGCACCCCGGCGTCGACTAGTTCGGCGTCGCCGTCGGCGTGAATAATCTTGCCCTGAGGGGCGGCCACATGCTCATCTAGCCAGCGCTGCCAGGCGTCAATGGCCAGGTGGTAGGGCTCAGGGTAGAGATCAGGGGCGCTGGCAATCTGGAACGGCTTCCAGGCGGTAGCTAGGTCAAAGAGCAGGTCAGCAGAGGAGTCCATAACCACTTCCCCGCTGGCCAGTTCAACCAGGGCGGGGATGGTGGGCGGCGGGGTGTAGCCGGGGGTGTTGGCGTAAACCTCAGCCACTGAGGTGGCGTGTAGTACCGGGTCTTCGCCGGGTAGGCCAGAGCCGTCAGTTAGCTGCCAGTAGCCATCCTCGCCACGACCGTAGCTCCAGGCCACACGCAGCGCGTTGGTTAGGCCTAGTAGTCGACGGGCAATTAGCACGCGACGGCAGTAAGGGCAGGCGCCGCTAGCAACCAGTCGGTATCGCCCCGGTCCAGGTGCAAGTTCAGAACCAAAACGCTTATGGCTACTAATCGGCATAGCAATCTCCTTATCCCAAAGGCCAACGGCCCAGCGCAACGGCATATACAGCGCAAGAACGTGGCGCTGCCCACTAAATTAATGTTACGGTGGCAAGCCGGTTGTGGCTAGGGTCTAAGCAGCTCGTAAAGCAGTTGTGCGCTTAGTGCGGCGCTGAGCCTGAATAATTGGGTCAGGAACTGGTACAGCAGCAACCAGTGCTTGGGTGTAAGGATCACTGGGAGCAGAGAGCACCTGGGTAGTTTTGCCAGCTTCAACCACCTGGCCTTGACGCAGCACCACCACCTGGGAGGCGACCTGCTCCACCACGGCTAGGTCGTGGGAAACAAACAGGCAGGCAAAGCCAAGTTCGTGCTGCAAGTTAGCTAGCAACTCCAGCACTACGGCCTGCACTGACACATCCAGCGCACTGGTGGGTTCATCGGCAATCAGCAGCTTAGGCTGCAGCGCCAGGGCACGCGCAATAGCCACTCGTTGACGCTGTCCACCACTCATTTCGTGGGGGTAGCGCTGAGCCATTGACGCCGGCAGGCGCACTGCTTCAAGCAGCTCATTTACCCGCTGGCGCCGCTGGGCGTTAGTCAGGTTAGTGTGTAACTGTAGCGGCTGACCAATGGAGGCCCCCACTGAGCGGCGCGGATTTAGTGAGGAGGCCGGGTTTTGGAACACGATGCCGGTTTGGCTGCGCACTCCCCGCAGTTTGCGCCCGCTGGCCCCAGCTACTTCCAGGCCATCTACCTGTACTGAGCCGGAGTGGATGGGCACCAGGCCGGTGAGCGTGCCGGCAATGGTGGATTTACCTGAGCCGGATTCACCCACCAGGCCCAGAACTTGCCCACGCGCAATATCGAAGCTAACCCCACGCACGGCGTGCACGTGGCGGCGCCCATTGCGGTAGACAACGTCTAGATTTTCGATATGCACCAGTGGTTGGGCACTATCGCCCACCCGGGAGGCAACGCCATCGCCCTCACTAGCGGCGTCGTCGCTGTTAACGGCAGCCACCTTAGCGAGGCCGGCGCCAGACTCAGCCGCGCCGCCGTCGCCAGCACCAGCGCCGCTACCCGCGCCGCCACGCAAGCTATTTAGACGCGGCACCGCAGCCAACAGCTGACGGGTGTAGTCGTGACTGGGAGAGGCAAAAATAGTGCGCACATCGCCGCGTTCAATGATTCGCCCATGACGCATTACCGCCACCGCGTCGGCCACATCGGCCACCACCCCCATGTCGTGGGTGATTAGCAGTACCGCCACGCCTTCACTGGCCAGTTGGCGCAGCAGATCCAAGATCTCGGCCTGCACGGTTACATCCAGGGCGGTGGTGGGCTCGTCAGCAATCAGCACGCTGGGGTTATTGGCGGTGGCCAGAGCGATGCAGGCGCGCTGCAACTGGCCACCGGAAAGCTGGTGCGGGTAGGAGTCAGCGATCCGCTCAGTTTCACGCTGATCCCCACCCAGCCCAGCGCGGCTAAGGGCGTTAAGCACCTGGGTGCGCACGGCGCGGCGCTGACGCAAAGTGGTGCGCTTACGTTTACCCTCACCGTGGATAGCAATGGCTTCGGCGATCTGGTCGCCAATGGTAAACAGCGGATCCAGGGCGGTGGTGGGTTCTTGGAAGATCACGCCCACATGTTCGCCGCGCACCTGATCCAAAATTTCGCGCGCAGCCCCCACCAGTTCCTGGTTTTGGTGGCAGCAATCCAGTACGGCACTGCCACTAACTAACGCGTTAGCCGAAAGTAGCCCCAACGCCCCCATGGCGGTCACAGATTTACCTGAGCCCGACTCACCCACCAGCGCCAACACTTGGCCCTTAATTAGGTCCAGGTTGATCTGCTGGCTGGCGATGACGTCCTCGCTGCCTTGGGCGGGGAAGGTTACGCCAAATTCGCGCAGGCAAAACACCGCTCCAGGCGCCGGCTTTTCAAAGCCGGCAGCGTCCACCTGAGTGGTAGCCTCCTGAACGCCGTCGTAGACAGTGTCTACAACCGCCCCCTGAGCGTCAGCAGCCTGGCCGTCAGCCTCGCCGCCGGGCAGCAGCTCGGCGTCTGCGGCCTCGCCACTAGGGCGCTGGGAACTACTTTCGATGCTCATCTCTATTCGACCCCTAGTACCAGGTAGTTCGGGTATGCCGGGTAAGGCTCCACGTAGAAGCCGGTAACCTTCGAGCCACGCAGGAAGGAGTTGCGGCGGTAGGCCAGCGGCACTGCGGGAGCGTGCTGGGCAATCTGCTTGTCGACGGCGGCCCAGGCAACCTTGGCCTTGGCCGGGTCCAGCTCAGCTGAGGCCGCGTCAATAGCCTTGTCGACGGCGTCATCCTTAAAGCGCGAGGCGTTAATGCCACCGTTACCGATCTCGCTGGAGGCAAACAGCGGCTGCAGGTTAGCGGCCGGGCTGGGGTAGTCCGGGTTCCAAGACATTAGCGTCAGGTCGTAGGAGGAACCGTCAGAGTTAGTGGAGCGCTCACTGGCGGTGTCGGTTTCAACCGGGTCAATGCGAACCTTGAAACCGGCCTTGGTTAGCGACTGCTGCACTGCCTCAGCCACGGCCACCTGGGCCTGGCCGTTGGGGGTGAGCAGCACCAGCTCGGGCACGTTCTTGCCGGCGATCAGCTGCTTGGCCTTGTTCACGTTGTAGGGGTACAGGTCGTATTCCTTGCGCCCCTCAATGCCGGGAGTGATGTAGGTGGTGGCCTTGAGGCCACCTAGCTGACCACCCAGGGCCTGCACCACGGCGTCCTTGTTGACCGCGTAGTTGATGGCCTGACGCACAGCCAGGTCCTTTACGCGCTCAGTGTTGATGGCCAGGTACAGCAGCGGGCCGGCGCTGGAGGTAGCCAGGCGGGCCTTAGCCTTGGGGTTGGCGGTGATTTCCGCCAGCTGGGCGGCGGCCACGCGCGAGGAGCTCATAGAGGTGGCAGCTTCACCGGCGTCGGCAATGATGGACTTGTTAGCCACGGATTCATCCTGACCCAGCTTGAACACCACCTTGTCGGGCAGGGCGCTACGCAGCGGGTCGCTCTTGGCCTCCCACTTGGGGTTGCGCTCCAGGGTCACCGAGACGCCCTGCTTGTAGTCCGCCACCTGGTAGGGGCCGGAAGCTACCGGCTTACGAGTGTAGGTGGACGGGTCGTCACCGGTGGGCACGGGCGAGAAGGTGGGGGTGGACACTACCCACGGCCAGTCACCGTAGGGGCGCACCAGCTTGAAGGTAATGGTGTAGTCGTCGGGGGTACCGATCGAGTCCAGGTGCTTACCGTTGTAGGGGCCCTGGTAGTTCTTACCACCCTCTAGCAGGGTCTTGTGGTAGCCCAGACCACCGGAAAGCGAGGGAGCGAAGGAGCGCTCAATGCCGTACTTGATCAGCTTGGTGGTGATCTCCTGGCCATTTTGCATCTTCAGGCCCTTCTTAATGGTGAAGGTCCAGGTCAGGCCATCTTCAGAGACCTTACCGGTGTCGTTGGCTAGGTCACCAACCAGTTCAACCGGCTTACCCTCAACCAGGCGCAGGCCCACTAGGCGGCGGTGTACCAGCGGCAGGGAGGTGATGGGCAGGGACTGGCTCTTGGCCGGGTCCCAGTTAATGTCAGTGGAGGAGCTGAGCACCGTCAGGGTGCCGCCCTTCTTAGCGGTGGCCGACGCCGCAGCCCCCACCTTGTCCGAAGAGTTGGCGCCACATGCGGCTAGCACCAAACCCATAGCGCCCATACCGGATGCGCTTAGCAGACCACGACGAGAAATATTGGCTTTAACCCAAGCCGGAGCCGATAGGTTCTGGGACATTTCGAGTCCTTTCTTATGGTGCTTAAACCTGTAGTTGTTTCTACTAGGTTCTACTCGCTCAGGCGAGAAATCTGTGTGTTACGGAAAGTAGACGGTAGCTGTAGCTGCGCGTCGGTTTGTGAAAGTAAGTTCCAGGTTCAGATACGCGGATCAACTAAAGTAGCGACGGCGTCGGCAATTAAGTTCGCGACCACCACAAATGCCGCTGCTACTAGGGTAACTCCCATAATGACCGGGATATCTGTGGTGCCCACAGCATCCATTAGTAAGGCTCCCAGTCCCTGCATGGAAAATACTCGTTCAGTAATCACCGCACCACCCAACATAGACCCAAAATCTAGGGCAAAGAAGGTAATGATGGGCAGAGCAATGTTGCGCATGACGTGGCGGCCAATCACTACCCGCTCAGGTAGTCCCTGGGCGCGTAGGGTACGCACATAGTCTTCCTGGAGGTTATCGAGCATGTCCGAGCGCACCAGGCGCGCATACATGGCGGCGGAAATAATCGCCAGTACGGTCCAAGGCAGTACCAGGTGCCACAGCCAATCCACAAAGTCTTCAGTTAGCGGCACATACCCGGCCACCGGCACCATATCTAGGGTGAAACCAAAGATTAAGATGCCCAGCAAACCAATCAGGTAGGTGGGGGCGCTAACCCCAAAAACTGTTCCGGCCATAATGAAACGGTCAGTGCGTGAGCCTCGACGTAGGGCGGAAACAATACCGGCACCTACCCCAACTACCAGCCAAAGCACGGCGGCACCTACAGCAATAGACACTGTCACCGGCAGGCGGCTGGCGATCAGCTCACTCACCTGAGCATTAAGGCGGAAGGAGTAACCCAAGCAGGGCGCGTTGCAAACAATCATGTCTGCCCCGCTACCGAAAGTGCGGCCAGTGAAAATCCCGGACAGGTACTGCCAAAACTGGACATACCAGGGCTCATCTAGGCCCATATAGGCCTGGGCGCGGGCTAGGTTCTCAGCAGTACAGGGCTTGCCACAAACCAGCAGAGCCGGGTTTGAGGGCCACAGTGAGAAAATCGCGAAAGTAATTAGGGTGACGATTACCAGCACCAAGATGGATTGGAAGGTGCGGGAAATTAAGAACCGAGTCCGTCCCATCACTGCTCTCCCGTCTTGGGGTCCAGTGCGTCGCGTAGCGCGTCGCCAAACATGTTGAAACCCAGCGTTACCAGGAACAGGGCGGCGCCCGGCCATAGCAGATACCAGGGGTCAGTATTTACCCAGGCCACTGCCGAGCCGATAGTGCGTCCCCACGACGGCGTCGGCGGACTAACCCCTACCCCCAGGAAGGACAGGGCAGCCTCCGCACCAATCTTGCCGGGGATAGAAATGGTGGTGAAAACAATCAGGGTGGAGACCAGGTTAGGCATGATCTCGCGGCTAAGGATGCGCCAGTTGCTGGCACCCATGGCCCGGGCTGCTTGCACGAAGGTGCGGTTACGCAGGCTCAGGGCGTGTGAGCGCAGTACGCGGGCGGTGGAGGTCCACCCCAGGATGCCGATGATGGCGATCATTACGGGCACGCGCGGCACATTGGAGGGGATCAGGGCGGAAACCGCAATCATGAACACCAGGTGCGGAAAGCCCATGGTGACGTCGGTTAAGCGTGAGATGAGCCCATCCCACCAGCCGCCTAGGTAACCGGCGCTAACTCCCAAGATAATGGCGATCAGCACGGAAACAATGGTGGCACCCAGGCCAATGGTGTAGGAGGTGCGTGTCCCTTCCACCACAATGGCTAGCAGGTCGCGCCCGGTTTGGGGCTCAACTCCTAGCGGGTGGGCCAGGCTGATACCGCCCATGAACCCCTTGGGCACGCCAGAATCATCTAGCAGCTGCAGGTGGTATTCGGTGGCGGAAATGCCAAGGGCTTTGGTGATCCAGGTGGCCGTCAGGGTTACTAGCGTGGCGACGACGACGATCAGCCCGCCAAATAGGCCCCATTTGTCGCGTTTAAGTCCGCCCCAGACATAGCTGGCACCAAATTGACGTTGTGGTCGGACGGCTTCTTCTGTGTGCACTTGGCACCTCACTTAAAGGTTTTAGGGTTGGAAAATTGACTGTGGCCATCAACGGCAACAGCACATACACATCCCGCAAACCTGGGTCACTAGACCGTCTCCTTTAAGTGGTTAGTCATTAAAAGCTGACTAAGTTGTTGAACTGTGAATAACGTTAGCCTGTGCTAAAACGTGCTGACAACCCATCTATCGCTTTTAGTGCCGCTATTCACAGATTAAACCCGGTGATTTACCGGTAAAAATGCGCCCCGCCGGGGTTACCGGCGAGGCGCAAACAGGTTTCAAAAACCGCTTTATTCTGAGCCAAACTCGCCGTCTAGCAGATCGCTTTGTTCGTCGCAGAACTCTAGCGCCGGGTGGTCTCGATATTTGGGACTGTCCAGCATGGCGCGGATCTTGGCGATAGCGGCGCGGGCCTGCTCTACCTGACCTAGCGCTATGTGACAGCGCACTACCATGGCCATGGCGCGCGGGGCCTGGTAGAGATCCTCGTCGCTCATAAAGCTCTCATAGGAGGCCTGGGCGTGTTCTAGACACTGGCTAATTTCCTCGCAGTTCCAGCAGATCACCGCGAAGTCGTAATGCCACGAGCCCATTTCGTATTCGGGCAGATAACGCGGGCTGGCCGGCTGGGCCTGGGCTAGTTTGCGGGCCCGCTCCATCAGCTCAGCGGCCCGGTCAAAGTTGGCGCGGCGCTGGGGCAGGGTGGGGCTTTGTACCAGGTCACCGGCGGCGCGGCGTAAGGTGCGTTCACAGTCAATGCACTCGTCAGGGGTTTTTAGCTCATAGCCATCAGCCAGGCGCATCAAAATCCCAAAGGCGCGCGTAAACTCGTCGTTTTCTTCGCAGCAGCTGGCCGCATACTCCAAAGCGCTCTCCCAGGCTTTGGTGTTGCCTTGGGCAGCCTCAAATTCGGCGGTTTTTTCGAAGTTGTCGGCGGCCTCCCCCAGCTCACCCATGGCCATTTGTACCTGGGCTAGGGTACGCACAAAGTGGTGTCGGATAGCCGGCAGGTCACGCGAGTCCAGCAGGTTTAGGCCAGATTCAATGATTTCAGCGCTCTCTAGGTAGCGCCCATCTTGACCTAGCGCCTGAGCCAGGAACAGCAGGGAGGTTAACGCCCGGTCCATCTGCCCCAGGGTTAGGCACACGTTAACCATTTCGCGGCACTGGCGCACAGCTTCTTGGTATTCACCCATGGTCACACTAGCCCGGGCAATCACCAGGCGAGCGTTTAGCACAATGCGCGGTGGGCAGGGGTCATAGCGGCGCATTAGCTCATCGGCTAGGGCGCAGGCATCATATACCTTACCGATGGCGCGCTGATATTCAGCCAGATCAATATCCAAAATGTCTTTGATCTGCATAGCTGACTGGCCCTGCCCCGCCTCCAGGTTCAGCGGGCGCTGGGCAATGGTGCGTCGTAGCTCTAGGCACTTCGCGGCTAGGTCTTTGTCTTCTAGCTGCAGGGATGTGCCAATTAGACTGCCGGCAATGGAAAACAGGAAACTGTCAAAGTCCTTTTGACGCTCGCGCTCTTCACAGCCTCGCTCAACCATATCGGCAGTAAGCAGGTAGAGGCTTTCTAGCTTCTGTTGACGTTTGGTGCGCTTGTCGACATTGGAGTCTTCATCCCCGCTCATCTGCTCTAGGCTCAGCTCAGAGTCAATGTCGGAGATTTCAAAGGCCACCAGGTAGGCTTCGTCAAAAGCTACCCGGCCGGCGCGCTTGTTTTTGAGCTTGGCTAGCAGGCCGCGACTGGCCTCCTGGGTGTTTAGCCGCTCTAGCACCGCTTCACGCGCCCGCGCCCGCCAGGTAATGGCTCCTTGGGGGTCTAGCAGGGCAGTGTGAATGCCGGCTAGAGACACGTATTTAGCTACTGGATCAATGTCCATAGCTTCAATGGCTTCAGCGTAACCAGGGGTGATTAGCTGGTCCATCAGGTATTCAAATTCCAGGTCAGTGCCGATATCAAAGAACTGGGCGATGTAGCGCTCCATGGCCTGGTTGACGTCAGCCACCGGCTTAGGGCGACGCAGGTCTACTGCCGGGTAGGGAGCCAGTTCGTCATCCTTGAGAGGGCTAAGTTTCTGGTTGGGGCGTGCGGGGGCCTCAATGGTTTCCAGTCCGCCTTTTTCACCAAGGGCGACGCCGTCAGGCAGTTCTTCGCCGATCTCTAGCAGGTCTACGCCTAGGGAGGCGAAGCTGTCGTCGGCATCGCCTAGGTTTTTGAAGGTTTCGCGCTCTAGGCGAGTGCGGGTGGTGTCAGTGAAGAAGCTGTTTTGGTTGCGGGCGTCGAATTTTGCGGCCAGGTCGTAGGCCCACTGGGTGAGGCCTTCGTATAGCTGCGCCATGGTGGTTTGGGAGGTAATTTCCATTCCCGGGCACCACATGTTTTTGGTGTCGACGTCGATGCTAACTAGCCCCTGCCCTTGCCCGGCTGCCACTGATTCGCGGGCTACCAAAGCTGCGCCAACTAGTAGCTCCCACAGAGCGTAGGCACTGTCTACTGCCTTGATTAGGGGCAGGGTTTCGCGCAGGGCTCGCAGGCCCCTAGCGAGGTGCCCAGATAGGGCCAGGTATTGCAGGTGCAAACCTAGCTTGACCGCGTTGCCCGGGTCGCGGCGCGATACCCGGTAGGAGCGTAGGTGTGCATCCCAGGCGTACTTGGGCCGGTTAGTGTAGAGCATGGGTAGCAGGGCCCGGGCCTGGGTGGCTTGAGGCTGGTCAGCGCACCCGAGGGTGCCGCCTAGCACTGGGATGGTGGCGCTCAGGGCTAGCTGCCAGTCTTCGACGGCGGTGGCGTAGTCCACCTGAATTTGCAGGTCGCAGGCGGGGCAGTCAGAAAACTCGTCGGTGGGGGTGGCGCGCCAGGCGGTTAGCTGCTCATAGGCCAGATCTAGTTCACCTAGGCTCTGGTACATCCACACCCCGATGCCGTACACCGTGTGGGAGCTAAGCCCCTGCTCATGGTAGAAGTCGCTAAATTGCTTAAATAGAGACTCAATCTGAGAGCGTTTAATATCGGGGTTTTTACACACCATTTCAATGATCCACTTGTACTGCCAGCGCAGCGTATCCAAGCGCTCCTCATTGAAATATTCGGGGTGGTTTTTGTACAGCGCCAGGCACCAGGAGAAAGGCGCCATAGCTTTCCAGCGTTCACTACCTTGCACATAGGCCTCAACTAGTAGCTGGTGGGCTTCTAGCTGCAGGGCAGTGTCATCAATGCCCAGTGAGGCACTGGCGGCCTCAGCTGCCGCAGTGATGCGTGCCCGGCCGTAAGCCAGGGCGTAGACATAGTCAAGTTGCTGACGAACGTCGTCGGCAGTGGTCATGATGTTCCTTCCCGGCCCGCTAGTTGGCGTTAACCCTGCAACGCCATATCTAGCAAAGCCCCCAGGGCTTGCGCCGCCCAGGCACGTTCTTTGGGTCCTAGCGGTTGGCGCCCAGCTAGCAGGCATTGCACATATAGGCCGCGCAGTACTTGGCTAGCGATTTTCTCGTTGGAGCCTACCGCCACTAGGCGCGCCACTAGAGAGTTGGCGCGGTTAAGCACTAGTCGCGGGGGGCGTGAATTAGCAAATGGGTCAGTTACGCCCAGTAGTTCTTGCCAGATGCTGTCAGCGTTTTCGCGCGCAGTTTTGGCTACCTGGCGTTCAGCCAGATCCGGGTCTGGCAGGTACAGGGCTGGCATGGTGGCTGGCTCGAAGCGACGTAGCACTACTTCGCAGTCTGCCGGGTTGATAGCGCGGGCAGCTACCAGCATCAGGTCTAAAGCTTCAGCTTCTTCTGCAGGCGAGGCGTTTTGGAAGGCATCTAGCAGGTCGCCGGGGTCTACCAGGGAGATATTCACGCTCTTACCAGACACTGTCTGGTTACGCATGAAGGCGCCTAGCACCTCGTCTTCATATGCGTAGCCAGCGTTTACCAGCACCAGTTCTTGGCTGGCGGCCACATCCGCTAGCGCCCGGTACTGATCCACGCTGCGGGTGTAGCGCACCGGTTTGTCCATTTCGGCTAGCTCCACCAGCGTGCGCGGACCTAGCGTGGTCTGGTAGGGCACGTACTTAGACACTAGGTCCAGCATGTAGTCGTCAGTTAGGGCCACTGAGCGTAGACCTACCGCATGGCTGGCCACAAACTCGTTAAACGTCCCCGGGGCGTGCTTAGCTAGGCGCTCTAGCCAGGTGCGAATGCCAGTGCCTACCGCATTGGCGGTGTCGTGCAGTAGGTCGTCGTCGGCTAGCTGCTCACGTGAGGCAGTTAGCCGCAGGTAATCGGCGTCGGCCACCACCCGCGCAAAGTAAGCCCACTTGGGGGCCAACCCCTGAGCGGAGCGCGAAACCAGCATCCGCTTGACGTAGACGGTGTGGCGCGAGTCGTTGGTGCTCACCCCATCAGGGTTAATAGCCACCAGTCCGTGCAGCCCCGAGCCGGGAATCTCAATTTCGAGAATCTCGGAAGGGTTAAAGCCTAGGTTTTCACGGCACCAGCGCACCTGCTGCTCACGCGGCAGTTCCCAGGGGGCCTTGGCGTTGCCGTGGTGGGTGGTGCGCCCCTGGGAGCGCACTTCAATCTCTACCGGCAGTAGTGAGCCAAACTCGTCGATCAGCGAGCGCACTGTGTCTGGCTCCATCCACACTTCGCCGGGCAGGGCGTGCAGGGTGATTACGGTGCCGCTTTGGCGCAGCACCCCCGGGTCGACGGCGTCGAGCACGTCTACGCTGTAGGTGCCGTCAGTGTGTCCCTGCCAGTGCACGGTGGGAGCGTTGGGGTCTTTAGCTGAGCGTGAGCGCACATCAATTTCGGGGCTGACCATAAAGCAGGACAGCAGCCCGATACCGAATTGGCCCAAAAAGTCTGAGCGAGCCAGGCCCAGCTCGTCACGTTTAGAGGAGGCACCAATGGTGGATAGGAGCGTGCCCGCCTCCTGCTCGGTTAAGCCAATGCCGGTGTCGGCGCAGGTGAGGGTGTTGCCTTCAATGGTGAAAGAGATGCGGGCGGGGGCCTGCGGGTCTAGTTCGCGGCGCGCAGAGATAGCATCCACGCAGTTTTGCAGTAGTTCGCGCACATACACGCGCGGACCGGAGTAGAGGTTGCGCGAGAGCAGATCTACCATGCCGCGCAGGTCTACTTGGAATGTGGACATCAGTCAGCTTCCTGGTTGGGTTCCAACCCTAGGTCGAGGCGGGCTGTGCGCAGGGCGTCTAGGGTAGCGTCGAGCATGGTGTAGATGTAGCTGCTGAGCTGCTTGCCGTTGGCACCACGCCCTACGGGAATTACAAAGTCTGAGCGTATTTGTAGCCCGGTATCGTCAGCTTCGCTGTAAAGGGTGGGAAACAGGGCGTTTTCGTTGTAGTAGCAGCACACGGAGTCTAGGCGTGAGCGGTTTTCTTCGCTAACGCTCATGTCGACGTCGTACAGGCCGTGCACGCGCAGCAGTCCGGCGCGGGTGATCTCCATAATCACGCCAAAGCCACCGAAACCGCTAACCACGTACTGGCGTTCGCCGTCGCCGTCTATGCCGTATTTGTAGCCTTGCTGCTCATACCATTCGGTGAGGCGCTCCACCGTTACCGGCGGGGTGTCTTGGTCTTCAGGATGTTGCCACCAAGCCATTATTCACTCTCCCCCATCAGCTCTGGATGCTCCGTACTTAATTCACGCAAAGCACCTTCTGTGGCGGCAATTGCCAGGTCCATGAATTCATCCAGCTGGGCGTCACTCATGCCTTCCATGATGATTCCGGCTACTGCCGCCCGCAGCACCGGGGTGTCGGTGTTGCGCCCGTAAATGCCCAGCTGCGGCATGAAACGCTTGGCGTTTAGTTCGTTTACATAGGTTTGCAGCAGCGCGGCGTCGGTGCGGGTTAAGTTAGCTTTCCAAACCGCACGCACCCAGATGAAATTGTCGTGTTGTAACCCGATCACTACGGTACACACGGCAAAGTTAACTGAAATAATTCCCGCACTGTCGACGGTGTATTCCAGGCCCGCATTTTCCAGCCAGGTCTTCACTCGCTCCTGGTTGACCTGCGGCTGTGCACTCATGGCCTACCCTCCAAAATCTATTGGTGTCCATCATTTCACACTGGGGGCGCTGGCGCGAATTTTTTCGTTCTTGGCGGGTACAAGTCCCCATAAAGTCCCTAGAAAGCAGCAGGGAGATACCCGCAGGTACCTCCCTGGTTGCTAGCCGCTTGGGCTTTAGAACGCCGGAATGTAGATTTCTACGCGGCGGTTGGCTTGACGCCCAGCTGGGTTGTCAGAGCCGTCAGCGTTGGTGTTGTCAGCTACCGGCTGGGTTTTGCCGTAACCGTGGGTTTCCAGGTTGGCGCTGACGCCGTCGGCTTTGAGCTGAGTGGCGACGGCGGAGGCGCGCTTTTCACTCAGGTCCTGGTTGAAGGCGTCGTCACCGATGGAGTCGGTGTGACCATTGATCTGTGCGGCGGGCACCTTAGCCTGGTTAAGCACGGTGGCGAGCTTGGTCAAAGTGGCTTTGGCTTCAGGACGCAGGTCGTATTTACCAAAGTCGAACAGCACCCCATCTTGCAGGGTGATTACCGTGCCGCAGCTCTTGACGGGCTTGAGGCTTTCAACCTTGGGGAATTTACCCACCTTGGCTACCGGGGGCAGCTTTTCGGCTTTAACGCTTTGCCCGTTTACTAGGGCAGTGCCATCACCCTTGTTAATGATGTTCAGCGTGGCAGAGGTGTAGGTTCCGCCGCCGTCACCGTTGTTGTTGTACTTAATGTTGTTTTTGGTGTCCTCGTAGGTGCCCGAACCGGTGGAGGAAATGTTGATCTTAACGCCGGTTTCAGAGTTGTCGTAGGTACCCGAGCCGTCTGCAGAAACGTTGATGCTTAGGGTCTTGCTCTTGTAAGTACCAGAACCATCAGACGAAATGGTGATGTTTTCGCCGGTTTCAGAGTTGGTGTAGGTGCCTGAGCCCTCACCGCCGTAAACGATGCTAACTGGGCCTTCAGTGATGACGCCGGCGCCGGCGCCACTGTTAATTACGGAGCCACTGTCGCTGCTGGTTACGCCCGCACCAGAGCCGCTAAGGATAGTGCTGCCCGAAACCACACCGTTGCCATCGCACTTGGCGGGGCTGACGCTAATACCGGGAACGGTGCTTAGCTGTTTGGTGCTTTCAATTAGGGCTTTGTCCGAGTTTTGCGCGAACACGCCAATGGTGGGAATAGAGAAAACCGGTACGGCCGGGATCTCGCCGGCCTTCAGGCCGGGCACAGTAGCCGTTGAGTTAGCGCTAGCGCCAGATTTGGCACTAGCCGTGGCTACCGTGGTGGGTTTAGCGGAACTTTCCGCAGCAGGCTTGGTGTCTGAGCCGCAGGCCCCAAGCGCAAATAGCAAAGCTAATGGTGTAGCAACCAGGGCAAGGCGACGATGAGCGGTGTCTTGGTGTTTCATATGTTAACCCTACGTGAGCTATGCGTAAGAGTTAACCCAAAGCGTGCAAGTAGGCCGAAACCCCATGACTTTACCGGGTAAACGTCAGGATATATCCAGTTTTGGCTAGATTCGTGCCCCCGAGACGATTCGAACGTCCGACACCCGCTTTAGGAGAGCGGTGCTCTATCCCCTGAGCTACGAGGGCATTACACGAGCTAGTTTAGCAGCTGTATACACAGCGGCGTCACCCGCCTTGCGGCGGGTGACGCCAAGTTAAGGTGATGACGACCGTTACCGGCTATCTATGCTATGCACGCGGCCAGGGAGTGTTCCCTCGCCGAGCCGGCTCCTCACGTACACGCTGAGGTACTACCAGCACTGGGCAGCTTGCGTGACTGAGGACGGCTTGAGAGGTGGAGCCAAGCAGGATTCCAGAGAAGCCGCCGCGACCGCGAGAGCCAACCACAATCAGGTCTACCGCAGTGGAGAACTCAGCCATGAGCTCTGCTGCGTTCCCATCTAGCACGTGCCGGCGCACGCGCACATCCGGGTAATCCTTGGTAACTGCAGCGATCGTGCGATCTAAGCCTGCACGTAGATCGTTAACAACTTCTTCATGGTCTACAGCAGCCGGTAGCCAGGCCAGTGCGCCTGAGCCAGCCGCGATGGGTACGGCAGCGATGGCGGTGAGCTCTGCATTCCACAGGTGCGCGGCCACTACTGCAGCATTTAGCGCCTTGCGGGACGAGTCAGAACCGTCAACACCCACCACGATGCGTCTTACCGGAGTGAAGGCCGATCCCTCTTTGTGTTGAGGTACAACCGCCACCGGGCAGTGGGCGTGAGCGGGAAGCGCTGAGGAGACGGCACCTAGGAGGCGGTCAGCAAAGCCGCCACCACCACGAGTACCTACCACCGCGAGGCTAGCCTCACGGGAGAGTTCCACCAGCACCCCAGTGGGATCGCCAGTCTCCAGCGCACTGGTTACCGGCACATTGGCCTCACGCACAATGGCTTCGGCCTCTTCAATAACTTTTTGGGCACCAGCCCGAATTGCACTGTCGTCAATGCCGGCATATCCACCATCTAGCGAACCTGCCGTGAACGAAGGCAAAGAATACGCACAAACTAAGTGCACACGAGCACCGGAGTGCGCCGCGTGTTGTACTGCCCACCGCAGGGCTTCCAGCGACTCTAGCGAGCCGTCTACGCCCACGAGGACAACATTGTCTGTGGTCATGGTCGACACCTTCCTAACTACGATTCACCTGAAGGCATGGGGACCGACATGCCTCTCAAGTGAGGTATACGACACTTTACCGCACTTATTTGCTATTTGCACCCATAGAGTTTGCGCATTTTCAGACATCTATGCAGATCAAGAGCATTTTTGTAGCAAACTTAGTGGCATGTAGCAAGCTTTGTAGCACTTGCACTATTGGCAGTATTTGCGCGGCTTTACGCAGCAATCAATAATCCACTAAGTCAGTTGCTCATAACATAGCCGGTCAACGTTAATGTGTTGACAAACACATTCTTGCGGGCACTCATTTTTGGTTACGCCCCCATAGGTCTTTAGCCCTATTTCCGACGTCGTCGCTCACCTTCCAGCGCCGTGACCAGCTCCACAACGTTAGTTACCAGCCCTACCGGGCAGATATTGCCGCAAGCGCCCCGCTGACGCCATCGTCAGCCCACCTACCGGCGCCATCGCCAAGCACCCTGTCGGACGCCGCCATAAGCCCGCCTGCCAGCGCCGTCGTCAACCCGCCTACTGCCCCTTACAGTCAGGGCCAGAGCTGGGCAAAGCAGTCACAGCCGGACGGTGCAAAGGCCGCCGCAGAGGCGCCTACAACCAGACCCTGGGCCAAGCCCGGGTAAAGCAGTCACAGCCGGACGGCGCAAAGGCCGCCACAGAGCCTAATGCGGGCAACAAAAAGAGGGCCCGCAAATGCGGACCCTCCCTACCGTAGCTAAATTCAGGAAATTCGCAGGTAAGTGGCACCGGCGTAGACAGAAGCGTACTGCACACCGATGGACTCGTTGGCGGCATCGACCATCATGCCGTTACCCATGTAGATACCTACGTGACCCGGCCACCACACAACGTCACCGGGGCGAGCCTCGGAGGCGCTGACGACGGTACCAGCAGCGCGGATACCTTCACTCTGGTGGGGCAGGCTTACACCGAACTGGGCGTAAACGTAGGAAACCAGACCGGAGCAGTCGAAGCCGGAGGGGCTAGAGCCACCCCACACGTAGGGCACACCCACGTACTGCATGGCCAGGGCGGCCACGGAAGAAGCGTGAGTGTTAGCGGTCGGGGCGGGAGTTTCAGCCGGAGTGGCGGCAGCAGAGCTAGAGCTGGAGGACTCGCTCTCAGACTCGTTCTGAGTAGCGGTAGTGGTCTCTTCCTCAGCCTCAGCCTTGTCTTTATCTTTGTTGGTGTCAGCGGCAGGGGTAGCAGTAGCGGCGGGAGCCGGCTCTGCCTTCTTCTCAACACTTACACCGGCCTGAGCCGAAGAGTCAGCGCTCCACTGAACATCACCAGAGACATCGAGAGCGGCGTTAGTAGTTACGGCTTCGCGTGCATCAAGAGCCACGGTGGTAACAGAGGCGCTCTTGAGAGTACCTGCACTGTTCGCGGCCTGGGCGCTGGTGCCGGACGCGGCCGCACCGGAAGCAACCACAGTAAGAGCGAGACCCGAGGATGCAGCGACGGCTAGGGAGCGACGCACCATGGGGGAGGCACCGACCAGCGAGTTAAGCGGGCGGGCTGCCTTACGGTGGCGCGCAGTGGACGTCTTAGACATTGGTTTCTCCTGTTTGAGCCTTACGGGGCTACCTTAGCGGAAATTCCCGCCAAACGCGCATCGCGTCCAGATAGCTCCGGTCCCGTTAGCCGGATCTGTTTCCACTTCGGCCATAACGGGACTTGGCTCTGACCTCCGCGATCGCAAACCGGTATGGTTCGCGACAGGTAAGACTGTAGCCCAACTTCCAACTAGTTGTCACAGTAAGGTAACACTTCTTGATGTAGCCAGGGTCACAATAGTAAACTTGGTTCCCGTTTTTTCCGCGCCATACCGCGGTTTTGTTTCGAGCTGTCAGCTTAGAAATTGCTCTTGTGATTTGCCGCCAGTAACCATGATTTATTCAACTTTTAGAACAAAAAGGCGACGACGTAGCCCTACCTACGTCGTCGCCTGACGGTGGCTGAGCTGCGCGCTAGCCGCCCAGTTAGCCCGGCACGAATCAGCCTCGGAAAATAAAGGCGTGACGCGCAATGGCGTCAGTTAGGAAGATGCGAGCGCCCGCGTCGGTGGTGACAATGACGCCGTGAGCATCGGTGCTGATATTTACCGACACTCCCGGGGCAATGCCGGCCTTGTTAATCTCGGTAAAGACCTCTTCTCGGGCCTGTACCGGCTCACCTAGGCGCTTGATTACGCCGCGCTGCACTCCCCGACGACGCGCCTCTTCTACGCTCATCTCGTCGGCTGCCGGGGCGGGACGCTGCTCGCCCGCTTCAGGAATGGGGTTACCGAAGGGGTCTACGCCCGGGTCGTCTAGTACGGCCAATAGGCGCGCCTCGACGTCGTCGCTCATTACGTGCTCCCAACGGCAAGCCTCCTGATGCACCAGATTGCGATCCAGGCGGATCACGTCTAGTAGCAGTCGCTCAGCTAGGCGGTGCTTGCGTACCACCTCGGTGGCGCGGTGACGGCCGGCGTCAGTTAGCTCAAGGGAACGGTCGGGGGCCACATGGATTAGGCCGTCGCGCTCCATACGGGCCACAGTCTGGCTAACTGTGGGACCAGAATGGTCTAGGCGCTCCACAATGCGTGCGCGCAGCGGCGTGACGCCGTCCTCTTCAAGCTCGTAAACCGTCTTGAGATACATTTCGGTGGTGTCGATTAAGTCGCTCATGGTGTAACGCGGGGACCCTTCGGGATGGTGCAGTTAAGGCAGCTTTGATTACAAACCTCATCCAACTGAGGTCAGGCTATCACCACTAGGTTTACTGAGGCACTCCTAACCCGCCTAGCACCGCTTTAACTGGTCATCTTGTGGCGAAATAATGCCGTTTTCGTTGTCTGCCTCACCCTGGTGCACGCGCACGGTTTCCACAAAAGGCGCGTGACGCAAATACTTAAGGCGAATATTCCAGGCTTTAAAAGCCCATAGGGTAACCAGCAAGGCCGCTGTCATTGAGCTAATTCCGCCAGCTATCAGTGCGGCGCGCGGCCCAAAAGCATCCGATAGCCAGCCCACCACAGGTGAGCCGATCGGCGTCGCCCCTAGCAGCACCATTACATATAGGCTCATTACCCGCCCACGCACTGCCTCCGGGGTGGTTAGCTGCACGGTCTGGTTGGCGGCGGTAAGCAGGCTAAGCACAAAGAAACCTACCGGGATAGAAGCCGCCATGAAGGTGTAGTAATTAGGCATCAAAGCCAAAATGCAGGTGGTTGCCCCCAGCCCCAGGGCGCCAATAATCACCAGGCGCACCCGCGCATCTCGGCGTCGGGCCGCAACTAGCGCCCCGGTAAGCGAGCCGATAGCAAAGGAGCTAGAAACATTGCCGTATGCGTCGGCCTCCATATGGAAGGTAGAGCGCACCATGGCCGCTAAGGTAACCGGGAAGTTAAGGGTCATGGCGCTAACGACGGCGACCACCACCATAATCACCAAGATGTCGCTACGTGAACGCAGGTAGGCCACCCCTTCACGGAGCTGACCAGGTTTGGGTTTAGAACGCTCCACCTCGCGAAAGTGACGCCTGGGGGTCAAGATCAGCGCCGCCATCGGCATTAAGAAGGTCAGCGCGTTGATGCCAAACACCCAGCCTTCACCAACCCAGTTAATAACCAAACCAGCAAAAGCGGGGCCAATTAGGCGGGCCGCGTTAAAACTGGTGGCATTTAGACCCACCGCGTTAGATAGCGAGCCGACTGGCACCATGGAAGCCACAAAAGTTTGGCGCACCGGGGCGTCGTAGGCGGCCACCACCCCAGCCAGCGCTGCCGCCACATACACATGCCACAGCTGTACCTGGCCACTGATCACATCCACGGCCAGTAGGGCGCTAATTAAACCCATTAACCCCTGGGTGCATACCAGTAATTTACGTGGATTGACCCGGTCGGCCACCACCCCGGCGTGGGGCGAGAACAGCAGGGAGGGCCCAAATTGCAGGGCGCTAACCACACCCACCGCATAGGCGGAATCGTTGGTAAGTGTGCGCAGCACCAACCAGTCTTGGGCGATGCGCTGCATCCAGGTGCCGATATTGGCAATCAGGGCACTAAAAAACCAGATGCGGTAAGCGGGATATTTCAGGGATGCGAAAGTTTCTCTCACGTAAAAGCTAGCCTCCTTAAGGTTCTAAATTTTACGCCTGCCCCCGCCCCAGCCGCTCAGCCGCCCTGAAAACTGAAAGTAGTAAGTAAAGCCGCGAGCGCCGTCGGCCCTAAACAACCTGGCAAACTCCAAAAGCGCAACCAAAAGGGGCGCGACTAAAAAGCCACGCCCCTTTATATATAGGTCTTATAAGGAATCAGCTGACACCCAAAATGGCCTTAATGGGGGCCAGGGTGAAGTAAACCAGGAACAGCACGGCAGTCAGCCACATCAGCGGGTGAATCTGCTTTACCTTGCCGCGAGCTACAGCCAGCACCACGTAAGACAGGAAGCCAGCACCAATACCGTTAGTAATGGAGTAGCTGAAGGGCATCATGGCGATGGTCAGGAAGGACGGGATGGCGATTTCCAGGTCAGTCCAGTCAATCTCAGCCACCTGGGTCATCATCAAGAAACCAACGATTACCAGGGCGGGTGTGGCCGCCTCGTAGGGAACCATGCTTACCAGCGGGGCAATGAACATTGACAGGAAGAACATGCAGCCGGTAACCACACTGGCCAAACCAGTACGGGCGCCTTCACCAACACCGGTGGCGGACTCAATATAGGAGGTGTTGGAGGAAACGCCACCTACACCACCAGCAACTGCGGCTAGAGAGTCAACTACCAGGATTTCGCGGGTCTTGGGCGGGTTGCCCTCAGAGTCCAGCAGGTCACCTTCAGCACCGACGGCGATCATGGTGCCCATGGTGTCGAAGAAGTCGGCCAACAGCAGGGTGAACACCAGCAGGACTACCGAAACAATACCGACCTTGTCGATAGAACCCAGCAGGGAGAACTTACCCAGGGTTTCAAAGGAAGGCATAGCAAAAGGCGAGCCGTTGAGGTGCGGCACGGCCAGAGACCAGCCGGTCTTGTTCTTTTCAGCATTGAAAGCGCCTAGGTGGGCAACAGCTTCAATGATGACGGCCAGCACGGTGGAGGAAAGAATACCGATCAGGATGGCGCCGCGAACCTTACGCACCATCAAAATCAGGGTTAGGAATAGACCGAACATGAACACCAGCGTGGGCCAGCCCTGTAGCGAGCCACCCAGGCCGAGTTCTAGCGGGGTGCCACCCTGACGTACCACCTTGGAGTCGATCAGACCGATAAGCGCAATGAAAAGGCCCAGACCAACACTGATAGCAGTCTTGAGCTGGGCGGGAACTGCGCGGAACACGGCTTCACGGAAACCAGTTAGCACTAGTAGGAGGATGACTACACCCTCAATCACGATTAGACCCATGGCGTCGGCATAGGTCATGCCGTGCATACCAACCAGGGTGTAGGCCACCATGGCGTTAATGCCTAGACCAGCAGCCAAAGCTAGCGGGTAGTTGGCTACTACACCCATCAGGATGGTCATAAGGCCGGCAATAAATGCGGTACCGGAAGCGATCTGGGCAGTGGTGCCCAGCGGAGCGATTCCGTCGTGGGGAGTGCTAAGGATAAGCGGGTTGAGCACCAAAATGTAGCTCATAGAGAAGAAGGTAACCAGGCCACCACGTACTTCGCGGGCGACGGTGGAACCCCTTTGGGAGATCTTAAAGAACCGATCTAGCGGACTTAGTTGCGCGTTAGTAGCGCTTGCAGTACTCACCTACCCCATTTTGACTTTTGCGTCCAGAAAAGGGCAATATCGCCATTAGAGAACTAAATCACAGCAAGTTTTGCCATCGGAGAGCTTAGTAGTATGCAGTTAGCGCCTAAGCGCCCCGAACTACCTGGTGACCGGCTTAAGGAGAGGCTATGGGGATCTACGAGCAGCTTGCTGCTGAGCACGCTGAACGTGAGCGCGCGCAGCGTGAGCGAGCCCAGCAGATGGCCGCCATGGCCGCCCGTGAAGCCGCCATGCGTGAAGCAGCCCAACGCGAAGCGGCCCAACGTGAGGCTGTCATGCGGGCGCAGCAGGCACAACGAGCCCAGGCGCAGCAGGCACAAGCCCAGCAAGCTCGACTTACGCAGGCCCAGCGAGCAGCTGCCCAGCAAGCACAGGCCGCCCGCGCCGGCCAAACAGCAGCCACCCGTGCTGGCCAGTATCCGCGCTACCAGCAGTCCCCTGGCCCTGTTCCCGGGCAGAATTTTGCGCCCCAGCAGTCCCCTGGCCCGACGGCGCCCGGCTACAACCCCGCAGCTCCTGCCGCCCCAATGCCCGGCTACCCCGCAACTCCAGCACCCGGTCACCCCGCGCAGTTTGCGCCGCCAGCCCCCCAGTCTGCCGCCCGGGCTCAGTCTGCCCCCAAGGCTGGCCGCCTGCGTAGCAAGCTCTTTGGTGGCAAACGCCGCGAGCGCA
>ENA-OWND01000102-OWND01000102.1-metagenome-genome-assembly--contig:-NODE-102-length-55238-cov-8.536361_pt1 | contig 55238 bp, 48 predicted proteins | sample MGYA00245342_ERZ651119 | MGnify/ENA primary metagenome ERZ651119 (study PRJEB26857, sample SAMEA4031756) | metagenome | biome: human; feature: oral; material: saliva | place: Philippines | collected 2014... | reverse complement strand
AGCATTTATCATTTATTATATAGAATGGAATTTAACGCAAAACAAATCGCAGAATATATACAAGGAAGCATAGAAGGCGATGAAGAAGCAACCATTAGTACTTTCGCAAAAATAGAGGAAGGAAAGCATGGTGCTATAAGTTTTTTAGCAAACCCGAAATATACTCATTATATATACGAAACTGAATGTTCTATAGTTCTTGTAGACGAAAGCATAAAGATAGAGAAGCCAACGAAAGCGACATTAATACGTGTAAAAAATGCACGGGACTGTGTTGCAAAGCTTCTTCAGCTTTATGAAAGTATGAAGCCAAGAAAACAAGGAATAGATTCATTAGCGTTTATTTCTCCAAAAGCAACAATAGGAAAGAATGTCTATATTGGTGCTTTTGCATATATAGGCGATGGAGTTGTTGTTGGAGATAACTGTATGATTTACCCTCATACAACCATTATGGACAATACAACTTTAGGAAACAATTGCATCATTTATCCTAACGCCAGCATCTACCATAATTGTAAAATCGGAAATAATATTATTTGTCATTCTGGCAGTGTCATAGGTGCGGATGGCTTTGGCTTTGCCCCAAATGCAGAAACAAACAGCTATGATAAAATTCCGCAAATTGGCATTGTTACCATAGAAGACGATGTTGAAATAGGAGCAAACACGTGTATTGACCGTTCAACTATGGGAAGCACTTATGTGCGTAAAGGCGTAAAACTCGACAACCTTGTGCAGATAGCACATAATACTGATATTGGCGAAAACACTGTTATGAGCGCACAAGTTGGTATTGCGGGCTCTACTAAAGTTGGAGAATGGTGTATGTTTGGTGGACAGGTTGGAATATCTGGGCACTTAAATATTGGTAATAAAGTCTTCCTTGGTGCACAGTCAGGCGTATTGAGCAAGTTAAAAGATAATCAGTCGCTTATGGGTAGCCCTGCTATTGAGCCACGCAACTATTTTAAATCACAAGTCATATTCCAAAGACTTCCTGAGATTTATAAGCAGATAGATGCTTTACAGAAAGAAGTTGATGAATTGAAAAAGAATAAATAATATATATGGAAACAACAAAACAGAAAACACTGAAGGGAAGCTTTTCCCTCTTTGGAAAAGGTTTACATACAGGATTAAGCCTTACTGTTACTTTTAATCCAGCTCCAGATAATACAGGATACAAGATTCAACGAATTGATTTGGAGGGACAGCCCATTATTGATGCTATTGCTGAAAATGTTATTGATACCCAACGTGGTACGGTAATAGCGAAAGGCGAAGCACGTGTCAGTACTATCGAACATGGTATGGCAGCTCTATATGCAATGGGAATAGACAACTGTTTAATCCAAATTAACGGTCCAGAATTTCCTATTCTTGATGGCTCAGCAGCAATGTACGTTGAAAAGATTAGAGAAATAGGTATCGTAGACCAAAATGCTCCAAAAGATTATTACATCATTAGAAAAAAGATGGAGTATAAGGACGAAAGGGGTAGCATTATTACAATTCTCCCTGACGAGCAGTTCTCTATAACAGCAATGTGTTCTTTTGAATCTAAGTTCATTAGCAGTCAATTTGCAACACTTGACGATATTGATAAATTTGCTGATGAAATATCTCCTGCCCGAACCTTTGTATTTGTTAGGGATATTATGCCATTGTTGCAAGCAAATCTTATAAAGGGTGGAGATCTCGACAATGCGATAGTTATTTATGAGAAACAAGTAGACCAACCCACTCTTGACCAATTGGCTGACCTGCTTAAGGTACCACATATGGACGCTACAAGCATTGGCTACATACAAAACAAGCCTCTTATTTGGGACAATGAGTGTACAAGACATAAGTTATTGGATATTATTGGCGATGTGGCTTTAATAGGAAAACCTATTAAGGGACGTATTGTTGCAACCCGACCTGGCCATACCGTAAACAATAAGTTTGCAAGAATGATTCGTAAAGATATCCGCAAGCACGAAATCCAAGCTCCTATTTACGACCCAAACGATGAACCCTTAATGGATAATATCCGAATACGCGAGCTTCTCCCCCACCGTTATCCAATGCAACTTGTTGATAAAGTAGTAGCGATGGGAGCAACAACAATAGTTGGTGTTAAGAATATTACTGCTAACGAGCCATTTTTTCAAGGACATTTCCCACAAGAGCCTGTAATGCCAGGTGTTCTTCAGATAGAAGCTATGGCACAGTGTGGCGGATTATTGGTACTTTCACAAGTAGAAGAGCCTGAAAGATGGTCTACCTATTTCTTAAAGATAGATAATGTAAAGTTCCGTCAGAAAGTTGTTCCTGGCGATACTCTGTTGTTCCGTGTCGAACTTTTAAGCCCTGTACGTCATGGCATCAGTTCAATGCAAGGTTATATGTTTGTAGGCGACAATGTTGTAGCAGAAGCTACATTCACTGCACAAATAGTAAAAAATAAATAAAATTATGAATACTATTAGTCCTTTGGCATTCGTACATCCAAATGCAAAGATAGGCGACAATAATATTATAGGTCCATTTTGTTATATTGACGATAATACCGTAATTGGCGATAACAACAAACTACTGAATAGTGTTACAATACACACTGGTGCACGAATTGGCAATGGAAACGAGTTTTTCCCTGGAGCAAGTATTTCTACCAAACCACAAGATTTGAAATTTCGTGGTGAAGAAAGTCTCTGCGAAATTGGCGACAATAATTCTATACGTGAAAACGTAACTATTTCGCGTGGTACAGCTTCAAAGGGGACAACGATTGTGGGCAGCAACAATCTTTTTATGGAAAGCATGCACATTGCCCATGACTGTATTGTTGGTTCAAATATCATTATCGGCAATTCAACAAAGCTGGCAGGAGAAGTTAAGGTAGAGGATTATGCTATTATCTCTGCTTCAGTTCTTTGCCACCAGTTCTGTAACATTGGTTGTAATGTAATGATTCAAGGCGGGAGTCGTTTTTCTCAAGACATTCCTCCTTATATTGTTGCAGGCAAAGAGCCTATCCGATATGCAGGTATTAATATCATTGGGCTAAGACGCAAAGGATTTACCAATGAGCAAATAGACCAAATCCATAATGCTTATCGTTTGTTATATGGTGAAGGTACTCGCGAAGAAAATATCCAAAAGATAAAAGAAACTTTACCAATGACAGAAGAAATTCAGCATATCATTGAATTTGTTCAAGCTTCATCAAGAGGAATTATTAAATAAATAGCATTGAATATACAAACTCTTATCGTATTGACAGGTCCAACAGGTGTTGGTAAAACTGCTTTAACATTTGATATTGCACAGCATTATGGTTTAGAAATTATCAATGCTGATTCAAGACAGATATACAAAGAGTTACCCATAGGTACAGCTGCTCCTACTAAGGAGCAGCTGATTCGTATAAAACACCATTTTGTTGCTTGTAAAAGTATCAGCGAATATTATTCAGCAAGCCTTTATGAACAAGAAGTTTTGAGCTTGTTAAAAGCAAATCCAACATCTTCATACATCTTGTCTGGTGGTTCGATGATGTATATTGATGCAGTTTGCAATGGTATAGACGATATACCAACCATTGACGACGAGGTACGACAAACTTTAATGCAAAGACTTGAAGAAGAAGGATTAGAGAAACTTTGCGAATTATTAAAGGAATTAGACCCCGCTCATTGGGAAATTGTAGATAAGAAAAATCCTCGCAGAGTTCTCCATGCACTTGAAGTGTGCATTCAAACAGGAAGAACATACACATCATATCGTACTAACAAGAAGCAAGAACGGCCATTTAATATAATAAAAATAGGATTAAACCGCCCGCGCGAAGAACTATACGAGCGGATAAACGCACGCACAGAAGATATGATTGCTTCGGGAATGATAGACGAGGCTTTGCGCATGTATGATTACCGAGATTTAAATGCTTTAAACACGGTAGGCTATAAAGAATTGTTTGAATATCTTGATGGTTTAACTACTCTTGACGAAGCTATTTTTAAGATACAAAGCAACACAAGAAAATATGCACGTAAACAGCTGACTTGGTTCAAAAGAGATAAGGATATTTGTTGGTTTCACCCAAATGAAACTAAAGAAATATTAAAACACATTGATAGTTATCTTTTCTAAAAAACATTTTGCTATTTTTGTAATCTTGTTAGGATAAGACAACCTATATAAACTACTTCTAAATGAAAAGTATAATCAGATTATTCAAAAACATTATAAAGGGAATTTTTAATTTCTTCCCATGGTATATTAAGCTGTATAAAGGACGAGCATGGTACACAAAATTGTCATTGGGTATTGTATCGTTCTTTGTATCAGTCTTTCTCTTCTTTGGTATGGTTGATATGAATTTCTTGTGGCTTTTCGGCAAGTCTCCTGGTTTTGCAGAAATCAAGACCCCACCAACCTATGCTGCTTCAGAAATATATAGTGCTGATTCTGTTTTAATTGGCAAATATTTCAAGGAGAACCGCATACCAGTAAAGTATGAAGATGTAAATCCAACGTTTTGGAATGCTTTGATAAGTACTGAAGATGAAAGATTTTACAGCCACCATGGCGTAGACTTTATGGGAATTGGTGGTGCTGTAAAAGATGCTGTAACGCGCGATGGTGCTCGTGGTGCTTCTACCATAACGCAGCAGCTTGCTAAAAATATGTTCCGCATTAGAAATAAGGAATATTCTGGATTACTGGGGAAAATCCCAGGCTTGCGAATGCTTATCGTCAAAGCCAAGGAATGGATTATAGCATATAAAATAGAGTTTATCTACTCTAAGAATGAAATCCTGACAATGTATGCCAATACGGTTGATTTCGGAAACAATTCGTATGGAATAAAGACAGCTGCAAGAACCTATTTCAACACTACTCCCCGCCAACTTACTACTGAACAGGTTGCAACGTTGGTCGGCATGTTGAAGGCAACAACTTACTACAATCCAATCTCAAATCCTTCAAACTCTCTCGATAGGCGCAACACCGTATTATATAATATGGTAACGCATGGGCATTTAACAAAGAATGAATACAATAAGTATTCAAAGAAGCCTTTGAAACTTGACGTTCACGTAGAAGAAAATTATGACGGTAGAGCACAATACTTCCGCGAATACGTTGCCGATTATCTGAAGGATTGGATAAAAGACAACGACTACGACCTTTATAGCAGTGGTTTGAAAATCTACACGACAATTGATACCCGCATGCAGCAATATGCAGAAGATGCTGCAAAGAAACAAATGCGTAAAATCCAACAGGATTTTGACAGGCATTGGCGCGGACAAGACCCATGGCGCGACGAGAATGGCAACTTAGTGCCAGGCTTTATAGAAAGAATTGCAGAACGCCAACCATTTTATAAGAACTTGGTACAGAAATACCCCAACCAACCAGACAGCGTGTTGTACTACATCAACAAGCCTCACAAGGTGAAACTCTTCGATTATGATAAAGGTGTAATCGAAAAGGAAATGTCGTCGATGGATTCCATTCGTTATATGGTAAAGTTCATGCACTGTTCAATGGTTGTTATGGAGCCAGAAACAGGTGCAGTGCGCGCATGGGTTGGCGATATAGACTTCCGAACATGGAAGTACGATAAGGTTACGGCGCAACGTCAGCCAGGTTCCACTTTCAAGCTCTTTGTCTATTCCGAAGCGATGAATCAAGGCTTGGCACCGTGCGATAAGCGCAGAGACGAATATATCAGCATGCAAGTGCCCGACAAGAAAACAGGGTTATTGAAAACTTGGACGCCACGCAATGCCAATGGCAACTACTCGGGCGACTCTATAACATTAAAAGCAGGATTTGCTCGAAGTATCAATACTATAGCTGTCCGTTTGGGACAAGAGATGGGCATAAAGAACATTATCCGCACTGCTCAAGACATGGGCATAAAGAGTCCGCTCGAAAACGAACCTTCGTTGGCTTTAGGTTCGAGCGATGTAAACTTGCTCGAAATGGTGAACGCATACTGTACTGTTGCAAACGATGGCGAACATTGCGACCCGATTGTGGTTACAAAGATACTCGACCAACGTGGCAACGAAGTGTATGTTGCCAAACCAGACAACAAGCAAGTGCTATCTTATCAGAGTGCTTTCTTCGTGCAGCAATTGCTGAAAGGTGGTCTTACTGAACCAGGCGGAACCAGTCGCACATTAAATCAATACACATTTGGCGATACCGATTGGGGCGGAAAGACAGGTACTTCCAACAATCATTCCGATGCTTGGTTCATAGCAGTAAGTCCGAAACTTGTTGTTGGTGCATGGGTAGGCGGCGAATATCGTAGCATTCACTTCCGAACAGGTGCTTTAGGACAAGGTTCCAAGACGGCACTTCCAATGTGCGGTAACTTCATTTACGATTTAATGCGCGATAAGGCTTTCCAAAAATATCACGCAAAGTGGCTGCTCAATCCTGAAAAGGATATAGACCCTGCCATGTATAATTGCCAATCGGTGGTTCAACCGACACGAGAACCCGATAGCTTGCATCTCTATTACAGAAACGCACAAGAGGATTTGCCCGATGAAAACGAGCAAGATGCAGAAGGTGCTGAGAACAGGAATATAGAAGACAGGATAGCTCCTCCTCGTCCTCGCGAGAATGAGGAGAACAATAAACCCAAACAGCCTTCAAATGCTCCTATCCACGTTCCAAAACCACGCATAGAGCCACTTGAAGTATAAAGACAATGAAAGGAATGTTGAACAAACGAACGCTTTACATTGCACTGTGTGTTGCATTGGCAGGACTTCTTGGTTTTGCCTCTTGCAACAACAATGCAACTCCGTCGCCATCGCCGAAAGATACGGTAGCCGCTTCTGTGTTTGCCCCCATTGTAAACGACACGACGCTGAACATCGACCTGTCGGCTATTACGAGCATACGTTTTCCGAAGTATAAGGTTCTGAAACAACAACCTATCATTCCCGACTCTGTCAGCATTGCACTCGACGAAGAGACGGTAGCAGGTGGCAACTATTCAGCCATTTTAAGTTTCGACACCATTCCGTCGCAAGCGTTTTACGAAAGAGTTGAGCAGGCTGCCCTACAGGATACTTGCTGGAAAGTAAAAGAATACGCCTACACTTACAAGCGGAAAGATAAACAAGGCGGACTCTACCGACTTGCATTCAGCAAAGGAAGTATGCAGATAGTGTTCAGCCACTTGAATTCGGATATGATTAAGAATTACAACAATAAGCAATAGTTTACGTATAAGGAATATAAAAGTCGGTCGGCAAATTTGCCGACCGTTCTTTTTCTTAAGCTTTACAAGATTTCTTCTATAAAAATTCTATTTCATCTAACCTTTTATACGTATCTTGGCAAGAATCGAAATTGCAATATCCTATAAAACGATTATTTTTAATACTTTCTCCTGTATAATACTGATATATATTTATTTCTTTGCGAAAAATTTCAAATCCATTTCCATTTTTCGCTAAATCATTTTGTTCCCAAAATGGCATAACGTCAAATACTGCTGTTTGCCTTGGATTTTGCTTTATAATATTAATCATATCTCTATCTGTGTCAAATAATAATAATCTGTTCTGAACATAAGAGTCAGAAAACTGATCCTTTATTGTGGTTAAGATTATTTTATCTAAGTCATCTTCAGGAAATAAATCTTGTTTGGGATAATCAAAACATTCACGAAACATACCAGTCTCTGTGTCTTCTTCCATTTTATATTTTCCGTCTACTTTACGCAAATAACGAATTACTCCAATTTCCTGATTTTGAAATTTCTGAGAAACAATATAGATTTCTTTCATTATTAGCCAATCTTTAGAATCTAATAATTTTATTCTTACTATACTCATATATTTTATATTTTAGTGAAAAATTATACATAAATTGTTTATATTCAACTATTAAAGTTATAAGCGGAGCAACCGCCATTCGCAGGCAGTTGCTCCACCATTAAAATGAATTTACGGATGTTCGTTTTCTCCGCTTTCTCCACCGCCCGTGTTTGGCTTCTTGCCTTTCTTGGGCTTGGCGGTTGTTTGCTCGTAGCTCACATCGGTAAGTGTAAAGTACTTGCGCGAGGGCGACAGACGGACAACGGGTTTTTCGATGTGCTTCTGCACGTTGAAAGTTTCGCCTTTGGGCACAACTTTGCTCTTAAACGAGGGGTTGAGTGTTCCCAAGTCGCCAAACTCTACGATGTCGCCGTTAGACACAATGTCTTTGGCGATTTCCGTAGCATAGTTCAATACGGCTTGTACTTCCTGACGGTTGAACGTGGTGGACTTTGCCACACGGTCGCAGAAATTGCGGAAGTCTACACGATGTCTGCCCGTAGGATGGGCTACTTGAACGATTTTTCCTGCATGAGGACCAACGTTCATTTTTCGTTCCATAAGAACAAACTGTAATGGTTTATTAGCCATAATTTCATAGTATTTCCTCCTTTATTATGTCTTCCGAAGTCGGAGGATTTCGCTTGCGGAAGTCTGTTTTTCATATTAATAGTGCAAAGGTAATTAATTTTTTACAAAAACATACCGAGTGAACGAAAAAAAGATACCGAGCAATCAAGAAAAAGATACCGAGCAATTTGAAGATTGCTCGGTATCTTTTGAACGTTCTCTCGGTATCTTTCAAACGGTCGGTCGGTATCATCTTTTCAAGTGGTTCTGAAAATGGTTTTACAACATATCTCACGCACTCGAAAAAGTGGTGCTTCTTTTTCTTGTCGTTAGCCTTAAATGATATTGTCTGACAGGCACTTTCTTTCGCTATCTCTTGCAATTTCCGAGAAAAAGGACTACATTTGCAAGCGAATACATAAACTTAACCTAACGCCCCCGCCTCGGTAAGGTGTTCCCTCTTGCAGGAGGGTGTAAGGAGAGGCACGTAGAACAATGAAAAACAATCTATCTAAAAGTATGTATGCAGCAATTGCTGCGTTATTCATCGCAATGCCACAGCAAGGAATGGCACAGGAGGTGTACGGCCTTAAGATTGCAGGCGTGGCGGTAACTTCTGAAAACTGTAACGACCTGAGCGTGATAAAGGGTGTAACGGGTAATGCGAAGTACGACAACGAATCAAAGAAACTGACCCTCGATGGCGCAACCATACACGCCACTTCGGCGCACGGACTTGAGAACAGAATCGACGGTCTGATTATTCGCGTTACAAACGAAAACGCCATTACTTCGGACAAGAAAGTCGGTATATGGAATATGGATAAGGATATTTCCATTATAGGCGATGGCAAACTTACGCTGACAGGTTCGTCAACAGCAAGCGACGACAAATACAACAAGGCTGTTTTCAATCAAGGTACTATCACGATAAGAGACTGTAGCGTGGAAGCCAGTGGCGGAAGTAACGGTTTGTATGGCGGCTACTGGTCGTTCGACAACTGCAACGTACGCGCCAAAGGCGGCAGTAAGAGCAACAGTAACCACAAGGGCAGCATTGCTTGGGTATGGGACAGAATACCGACCTTCACTGATTGCGCCATCACTTCGCCTGCAGGAACGTATTGGGAAGAAATTGAAGAATACGAATATCCTTACTTCTATCTTTACGATTCAGACAGAAACGTGCTGACCGATTGGGTTGTAATCAGCAAAGGTGCCAGTGGTATCAACTCTGCTGCTACCGACACAGCTGCAAAGAAGCACGGCATATATACATTGGACGGTGTCCGTATCAACGGCAAGTTCGAGAGTCTGCCTGCTGGTATCTACATTGTAGACGGAAAGAAGACTGTGAAGAAATAAAGAGCCGCATAAGGCTTTCATTACCCCACGGGCAAGGTGCAAGAACCTCACTCGTGGGGTATTTTGCGAATATGCGAAAGCCGCCTTGGCAGAGAGTGCCAAGGCGGCTTTGTTTAAGTTTTTATACTTTGTACACCATCTTTTCAGTTCTCGAAATATTGCTGTCCGGTAAAACTTTTCTCTCCAATTCATTATTATAAATAATGCTCCTAAAGTATTATTCTGGGTGTTTTTCTCTTAAATTTCGCCCCAATTTCATTCAAATAAGAGTTTTTAGTAACTGTTACTATTTGAAACAAAAAGTAAGCCCCTATTGGCTATATGTGCTTGTAATACCGATAAATAAAGGTTTGTAGAACTTTCAATCAGTTTTTACCGGACAGCAATATTCTCGAAACAAAACAGTGGACATGGCAATGGAAGATGTTGTCAAATGTAACTCTTTCTGCGATAGTCTGTCGGTGTTACACCACACACATTCTTGAATGCCCGCACAAAGTTGGGATAGGCATCAAAGCCACATAGGTCTGCTACCTCCATGAAACTTATCTTGGGGTCTTTATCCAACATATTGCAGGCTTTCCTGATTTTAAGTCGCTGGATATAAATTGATGGCGAATAGCCTGTCAGAGCGTTAATTTTGCGGTGGAACTGACGGGGACTCATACACATATATGAAGCAATTACCGAAACATCTGCATCTTTATTCTTGCTAAGCTGCATATAGACCACACTCGTTACCTTGGTGAGGAAACGTAAATCAGCTTCCTTAGGCGGTTCGACACCTTCTTCCTCTTCTTTCTTCAGTTCTACCGACATTTTTGCAAACTTCTCTTGCAATAACTTTCGTCCTGCCAGCAGCTTCTCTACCCTTGTGCGCAGTTCTTCGGTATTGAATGGTTTTGAGAGGTAGGCATCAGCTCCTGCCTCTATGCCCTTTATGCGCTCTTCTTCAGTAATCTTGGCAGTTACCACGATAATGGGAATATGATTGATAATTTCATTTCCTCGCACCTGTCGGCACACTTCCAAACCGTCCATGCCAGGCATCATCAGGTCGGTAATGATGAGGTCGGGAATAAATTCTAAGGCTTTTTCCAACCCTTCCTTTCCATTCTTAGCATACAAAATAGCATACTGGTCGGTAAAAAGTGAACCTATGTAGGTTGCAATGTCGTGGTTATCCTCGATGATGAGCAGGCGGCGGTCATTGTCATTGCCGATACTATCCGTAGGCGTCTCCGTAATTTCGGGCAAAAACGGTGAATTGATTTCCATATCAGGGAGAATCTGTTGTTTGTAACGGTTGCGAATAGGCATGCTGACATGGAATGTCGTGCCTTTGCCCACTACACTTTCTACGGTTATCTTTCCATCAACGGCCTTCATAATCTGTTTGACAAGTGCCAACCCCACACCCGTACCAATGTTTTGTATATCGTTTTCTTCTTGATAGAATGGCTCGAAGATATGCGAAATAACTTCCTTGTCCATACCCTTTCCAGTATCGGAAACATCAACGAAGAGTTGTTGGTTCTCGCACCATGCAGAGATACTCACCTTTCCGTATTCAGGCGTGAACTTGAAAGCATTGGAAAGCAAATTGTTCATAACTTTGTCTACATAGTTAGGTACAAAATCCATAATAACTTCGCCTTTGGGGAAGAATTGAAGGTCGATGTTACAACTACGAGCATAACTATGATAGCTTTCCACAACCATGGTAAGATATGCAATAATGTTACCATTCTTCCAATCGGGATTGCCTACAGCCGATTTTATTTTCGATATATCCAATAGCTGGTTAATAAGCATGAGCAGTCCGTTTCCTTGCCGTTCTATGGTTTGTGCCTTAGTCTTTACCTCTTCTGCGCCAGAGGCTTGCAGTTCATGGCTCAAGCCGAGAATAACGGTAAGTGGCGTTCGGAACTCGTGGGTAATGTTGGTGAAGAAGTTCTCGCGCAAAGCAGACATTCGTTTCAACGCCTGATGATTGCGTTGGCGCAATCGGTTGGTATAAAGCACCATTGCCAATATTCCTGCCAAACTGAACAGCACAAGTCCCAGAATAATATATCCGATGTAGCGTGTAGTGCGTTCCTCTTTCAATCGGTGTCGGGCTTCGTTCATCTGCCTTTCCTGTCGGTTGCGTTCTATTCGCAAACCTGTGTTCTGAATACGGTTCACCTTCTCCATATCAAGCACACTGTCCTGCATCGCCGTTGCTTTCTCGTACGAAACCAATGCTGCACTGCAGTCTCCCTCCTGCTTGTAGTTCTTATAATACAAGGTGTAAATTTCTGCCAAATGCTCCTTAGATTTAATCCGCTCAGCCATTTGCTTTGCTTTTCCGAGATATGCTATTGCCTTGACATTGTTGCCCGTTGTGTGATAGATTCCGGCAAGGGCTATGAGCGAGTTCAACGCATGCCATTCGTCTTTCGATGCCTGCATCATCTGATAGGCTGTTTCGTATTCGGTCGTCGCCTTGTCGTATTCCCTCGCTTTCTCGTAGAGCGAACCAAAATAGGTGTGCAGAGCGAGATTCCGAGTTTGTTTTCCGCCTCTGTATTGAGTGCCATTGACTTGAGATAATACACCCATGCCGAGTCTGTTTCTCCCTTGTGCTCGAAGATAGAACCAATATTAGCATAGTTGATGGCTTGTCCCACCGTGCTGTTCAAGCTTCGTTCGCCTGCCAACGCCATACGCAGCGCACTGTCGGCACGCTCGTAGTTGCCCAATGTCAAATAGACATTCCCCAATCCATTGAGCGATACCACACGGTTCTTCTTGGCGGTGAACGACGTATCGGTACACTCCTCACTCAGCTTCCATGCACGGTAATGGTATTCCTGCGCCACATCGAGCACACCCATGCGTCGGTAGTCTGTACCGATATTGTTCAGTGCCTGCACCAATTCAAGCGTATCGCCGATGCTTTCTGCCTGCTGCTGCCCTTTACTGTGTACACTCAAAGCTTCCTCGAAACAACTTTCGTTGCGCAGTTCCTTGCCCCATTCTCTCAAAGCCACAATGCTGCCAAGCTTATTCCCCTCGCTTTCCATTTGCTTTTGCAATAATGCAAGCGAGTCCACGCCGTGTGTAGAACGGACAATGCTGTCTGTTGCCTTGCGCTCGTCAGGGGTGAAAGTTATCGGTTTCTTCCCACACGAAATAAGCAGGAAAAAGGTTGAAATAAACGCTACCCACACACTTGAAAACAAGTGGCACCGTTTACGCCAGCTTCTAAAAGGTTTGTAACAAGGTTGTAAAGTCGTTTTTACGTTATGCTTGTAATACTGCATAATATGTGATGATTTTTGTTTGTTCATAGAATTGTTTTCATTGTATGTTCAGCTTATCAGCTGTCGAAACTATGCATATTAATGTATTCGTTTCTCTCTGCATGCAAAGGTAGTAAAAACTTTGTAACTTCCTATAATATTAAACAAAGCTTCATAGGGTACAACGCTGTTTCACCGCACCGAAAGCAACAAAAGAATGATGAAAAGTCGCTTAGAAAGTGAAAAAACACCTGCTTGTTAAAAAGAACAAAAATATCACTTGTAAAACATAACATATCAACAACTTGCAGCGATCTGATGTCCGATTATGATAGGTGGAAGAAATGCAGAATGTCCGATTATGATAGGTTTTTGTCCGATTATGACAGGTGGTTTTGTGCCGTTCGACCTTAAATTTGCAACATAACCAAAAATATTACAAATAAAACTAATTATGAAGAAAAAAGCAAATAACGAGCCCACTAAAGAGCAGATACAGAATATGAAGTATTCGGAAGAACGCTTCCAACTGCTCGATACCATTCGCGAGATGGTGAGCGACGAGTTCGAACGTCGCAAATTAATAGAAAAGGGCTATCCATATCTCGAAAACCCATTCCCTATATCCATAGAGCCCCAGCCACCACCCAAAATGCAGCCTCGCTATCCAACATGGCAGCGGCTCGCAAAACTCTTCAATGCAGACTGCCATTCTCATAATAAGGAAGACAAGCCACTTGACAAACCAGATAAATAAAACAACCATAACGCCAGAACCTCCGACACGGCGTTGCTCCGAAAGGAGTTCCAACAGGGAGGCTACTTAACTATATGTACAGAATACGAGCAAAACAACGACTTCCACCGTCCAACTTGACAGACAAAACACCCCTTTCAATACCCCACTCGTGGGGTACGAATACACCCCACTCGTGGGGTATGAATGCACCCCACTCGTGGGGTATGAGAGCACCTCACTCGTGTGGTACAAAAGACATCATTATATAACAATTATCATGAATCGAATAAACAAAAAACAACAATGATAGAATTCGAAGTTAAATCAAGAAAACTCAACATCGGAAAGCGCAAAGGACAAACCGTTTACTACGCTTCGCCAAAGGCAAAACAACACTTCACCAACAAGATGGTGATAGACCGCATTGTGCGCGAGACATCGCTCTCTGCGGGCGACGTGTCCAACGCGCTCATATCGCTCGGTGCCATCGTGCGCGACGCCCTGCTCATGGGAGCAAGCATCGACTTGGCAGACCTCGGCTCGTTCCGCGTCATCGTTCCACCGAAGATGATTGACAACGAAATCGACGTGTGCGTCGAAACGCTCAAGACGCCAAAAATAGTCTTCACGCCCAAGATGCAGATGCGCGAGGCAGCCAAGAACGTGGAGCTGAGCGTAGACAATCCCAAGCGCAAGAAGAAGAAAGAAGGCAAGAAGCCTGGCGGCAGCGAAGGGGGCAACGAGCACCCATAGCAGCCCTTTCTTCTGCACAGTTCACCCGGCAGGGCACGCAAGAGCAGACGCTCTGCCAGGTAACACAATCAAAAACAGCTATGCCCACACAGGGCAGAAACCTATTTATTAACCCGCAACCCCACAAGGGGCTGCACAAAATTAAATAATTATGGAATATAGACTATGGATTGCAGATAGATGGTTAACATCAGAAAACTGCAACAACATTTCCAACTTTAGCGGTGTAAGCGGAAGAGTAAGCTACGACCCCGATTCTAGAACCCTTACCCTCGACAATGCCACCATCACTTGCTATTCAGAAGAAGGTACATGTATTAGAAATTATATAGACGGTGGGATAACCATCAAGCTCATCGGCAGCAATACCATTATTCCCAATAAGGAACGTGGGATATATAACCATCAACCCCTCACCATAAAGGGAGTCACGTCAGATGCTACGCTAACTGTGAGAAACTCGCATATGAATCAAGATATAGGACTTCTGAATGATGCATGCATTTACGGCGAAAATCAAACCAGCATTACCTTCAAAGACTGCTCAGTTATTGTAGATGGAGAAGGAAAAGGTCTGGCTGAGGGTGTTTGGAATTTCATCAACTGCACCGTGCGTGCCAAAGGTGGGAAGGCTGGTAGCTGCTGGAATTTAGCTAGTATACCTTCTTATAAAGACTGCGCTCTTCCTACGGGTTTCTACTGGAAGAAAGAATTAAAATATAGTGGATATTCTCTCGTCGATGCAGACGACAAGGTAGTAACCGACTGGGTAACCGTTGCCGAACCAACGGGCGACACAAGTGAATCGGACAATGCAAGCGAAACGGACAATGCAAGCGAATCGGACAATACAAGCGAAACGGACAATGCAAGCGAAACGGACAATGCAAGCGAAACGGACAATGCAAGCGAAACGGACAATACAAGCGAAACTAACTTTATAGACTATACTCGCCAAAGACACGAAGATATCAATGAAGGTTTGCGTGAAATAAAACACAAAGCCTATGACTTGCTAAACAGCAATATGTATGATGACGACTATAGTTATCCCGAAGCTATTGAAGATGCTTCAGACAGAGACTTCGCATACATCTTAGACAAGAGGGAAAGCAGCTTCAGCGAAAAGGAAATATACGTAAGAGGAAGCGGATACGAGAACATATACCCGGGAGCAATACTCTTTGTAGACAGCGATATAACGAGCGGCTCGCCCAACCCACTGGGACGCATTCCGAGAAGCAAGATATCCATCTACGGAGACTTCCTTGCAGGCGGCAACCCATCGCAAAGCGACATCGACCCCAACAACTCCGATGTAAGAATGGCGATAAACAACATTATGCACACCCTGCTGAGCGACTCAAGGTATGATGCCCCGGGCGCACAAAGGCCAAGAACAAAAATACACACCAGCCAGAAGAGCCTCATGATGGACTTGGGCGTAGACTCGTCGTTTGCAGGCTGCAACGTGAACGTAAGGGCATCTACCACCAGCTCCGAACAGTCGTTCGTACAAGCCACGACGTTAGACCAAGACTACTTTACAATCAGGCTGAAAGACGATTGGCACCAAGACCCCGCCTCTCTGTTCGCCGACGAAGTAACGTGGGACGATTTAAGTCGTGAACTGAATGGAAAAGCCATCGCAATCGTAACTTCGGTAACCTATGGCAGAACGTTCAGCTACATGAAGGAGTACTCTGCAAGGCAGTTCACGTTTGACTCCTCACAGAAGGTATCGGGCTACGGGCAGAGCGCAGATGCAAGCCAGTCGCTTGCCGAATCGTCGAGCTACACCAACGATGAGATATTCAATTTGGGAGGAACCTCTCTTACCATTTCAGCCTTGCGAGGAAAGAGCACCCAGCAAGAACTGGAAGAGGCAATGGCAGACAACATGAGGTTCAGCCACGCCAATCAGGGAGTCATTACGAAATACACCCTCCAGCTCATCACCGGTCCTACCCCAGGAACAGTTGTCAGACCGCTGTACTCCGGAACACAGTATCAGATTGGCTACACGAAATGTCCGAGAAGACTGTTTGCCCACATCGATGTAAGCCGGGTACACATAGGTCCTGGAAAGGTGAAAGTTCAGCTCGACGTGGATTGTTTCAGAATAACTGAAGATGGGGAAATTGATATTTTCAAGAGTGTCGACGGTGGAAGCTCTGAAAGAGATCAAGACCCTTGGTACTATACTTTCAGTAACAGCCGGAACAGAGAGTACGGAAACCTTGATTCCGGTGAATACATTTACAAGAACCCATTGCTGCGAATAAGGAGCAAGCGTGGCGGTGGCAGTTACACAGCAGACGACGAAAGACGCCTTACCGCAAGGGAAATGGAAACGGGTGCTCTGAACATCTCCCTTTCAGGAAGTGTTTACGACTCTGTAAAAATCAGAGACTTGGAACCATTCAACCCCTGATTTGAACCTCTCGTGATAAACATCTCCTCCCGTCAGCAGTGGCGGGAGGAGAATATAAACAATAACCGATAGATTCCTCTCCCTCCACGCCCTAACCCGGAACCCAATCCGTGCCCCACGCCACCCATACCACCCCACCTTTGGCTCAGCAAGGAAGAACGCAAGACGGTAGGAAGTTATCTCTCTGCCATGCTGAAAGAACATCAGGAAGTTGCATTGCATCTCTCCCAAATGGGCAACGGTTTCCACACAATACCTATCGGCGGCAAGGCAAACCTCCACATTATGGGCAAAGTCTGAACGTGTGCGTCTGCAGGACGAGCTGAACAACCTGCCGAAAGGTATGTATATCGTGGTATGCAAATGTTATATCACGAGTGATATATAAAAGAGTGTATTATAGAGCTGATTTCGTAAAGCACGACAAACTGAAAATATTTGTAATAGAGTTCTACATCTAATCAAGAAGACTATTAAAACGTCAAGCCGCCTTGGCAGGGATTGCTGGGGCGGCTTTTTATTATTGTGTAGTTAAGTGAATGAGGAAAGGGGACTATACATCGAACACCATTCCTTCGTTGGTGAGGAAGCTGTTGGGGAAGATGGCTTTTGCTTCGCTTAAAATAGTGTCTTCGTTTGGATAGCGAGCGGAATAATGCCCTAAAAGCAGCTTGCCTGCGGCAGCATCTCGGGCTACTGTTGCCGCTTCCTGCGATGTGCTGTGGTAGTAGGTTCTTGCTCTGTCGTTGTGTTCGCTTGTGTAGGTGCTTTCGTGGTAGAGTACGTCTACACCGCTCACCTTTTTATATAGGTGCTTCATGTATCTTGTGTCGGAGCAGTAAGCGTAGCTACGTGGCTTGTCGGCTGGAGTGGTAAGGCGGCTGTTGGGAATGGTTTCGCCATCAGTGGTAGTCCAGTCTGCTCCTGCCTTTATGTTACTGATTTGGCTGATAGGGATATTATAGAAGTCTATCATATCGCGGCGGATATGGGGTGCGGTGGGCTTTTCGTGAAACAGGAATCCGCAGCAGGGTATGCGGTGTTCCAGCGGAATAGTTTCGACGGTCAGACTCTTGTCTTCGTAAATAACAGCGGTTTCGGTTGTCTCGATGGGGTGGAATGTAACCTTGTATCCAAGTCCTTTGCAAAACAGTTCCATTGAGAGGTTGAAGTATTCTTCAAATTCTTTCGGGGCATATACCTGAAGCGGTGCTGTGCGCCCCGTCATACCAAAAGTGGAAAGCATGCCGAAGAGTCCGAAGCAATGGTCGCCGTGCAGATGCGAAATGAAGACGGCTTGTACTTTCGAGAAGTGCACCTTCGAGCGGCGCACTTGTATCTGGGTTCCCTCTCCGCAATCTATCATAAAGAACTTGCCACGTATTTCTACTATCTGGCAAGTTGCATTATGATGGAGCGTGGGCAAGGCACTTCCACAGCCCAATATGTGTATCTTGAAAGGTATCACGCTTATTTCTTACGCCCGAATACAAATATTCCAGCCTTGTTTTCAAGCGACATCGTGTCTGCACCGAGTTCTATTACATCGAAAGTGTCTCTCGACAGTAGGAGTTTGCCATTGTATATCTTCCACGATGTCCACGCATTATTTTCTGCCTGAACATTCGATACAACCTCCCCACCCTCTTTTATCTCAAAGTTCTTGTCGAGGCTTGTCCAGTTTCCAAGCAGCGACGTTATGTTAATGGCACTACGCAACATCATATCGCCATACTCCTTGTAGGCTATCACGGCAAAGCGGTCGCCGCTGAGTTTGCCTCCCTTCACTACTTCGGTAGTGTCGTCAGGATTCTGGATAATCTCCAATGTGTCGCCCGCATCGGTCAATAGCAATATAGAGTTCATACCGCCATCGAGCATTGTGCCGTAAATGGTTGTGTCGCCTGCGTTGAGCGAGTCGATGTTGTTGGCGTTTGGACTTATCACTTGGTTGGGCTTGCTGTTCTTACAACCTGCAAGAATGGCTGTTATCAGTGCAAGAACAATGATGATTTGTGATTTCTTCATACTTACGATATTGAGTAATTTACTTGTTGTTTTCTATCTTCTTTGCTTCATTCCACAGGTTGTCCATTTCGTCCAAAGTCATATTCTTCAGTTCTTTACCGAGTTTCTTTGCTTGTTGCTCAACGTATGTGAAGCGTGAAATGAACTTCTGGTTGGTATGTTCGAGTGCGTTGTCGGGATTGAGTTTATACAATCGGGCGGCGTTGATGACCGAAAAGAGGAAGTCGCCCAACTCTTTCGTAGAGTTCTCTTTGTCTTCTCGCACCAATTCGGCCTTCAGTTCGTCAAGCTCCTCGCCTACCTTATCCCATACATCTTCTTTCTTTTCCCAGTCGAAACCAACATTTCGGGCTTTATCTTGTATTCTGTATGCCTTTATAAGACTGGGCAACGAGTCGGGAACTCCCGACAGCACCGTTTTGTTTCCTTCTCTTTCCTTTTGTTTCCGTTGCTCCCACGTCAATTCAACTTGCGTTGCAGTAGACGGAACATTGCCATTTGCAGATGTGGTAGCTTGGCTCTCGGTGTTCAATTCGTCCTTGTAAACAACCTGTCCTTGCTTGTTTATCGCCATATTTTCGTTGGCAACTGCCCAGCCTGTCCAATCTATGAAATCGTGGCGGAACATCAATTTGTCCGACTGTGCATTGCAAACGTCTGCTATATCGAAATCGTTTGTCTCACTGCCGAGCAACGCATAGAATACAACGTGCTCCATAACGTCGCCTAGCTCTTTGCAAATATTCTTCTTGTCCTGCTTCATTAAAGCATCAGCAAGCTCAAATGTTTCTTCTATCGTGTTAGGGCGCAAACTCTCAAAGGTCTGTTTCCTATCCCACGGACATTCCTTTCTCAATCGCTCTTGTATATCGAGCAAACGCTCAAACGCTGCAAGTTTTTCTTCTTTTGTATGCAATCTTATCAAATTTAAAGTTAAAAGAAGTACTGTGTACTGCTAATTGTTATGCAAAGATACAGCTTTCAACTGATTTTTTCGTAAATTTGCATCGTTTTTAAAGATAATAAAGAAATAATAATATACAACGTATGGAATTAGCAAGTAAGTACGACCCACAGAACGTGGAAGCGAAGTGGTATGAGTATTGGCTCAACAATAAACTATTCAGCTCTAAGCCTGACGGACGCGAGCCTTATACAGTGGTAATCCCACCGCCCAACGTAACGGGCGTATTGCATATGGGACATATGCTGAACAATACCATCCAGGACATTCTTGTACGCCACGCACGTATGGAAGGAAAGAACGCTTGCTGGGTTCCCGGTACCGACCACGCCAGTATTGCCACCGAAGCAAAAGTGGTGAACAAGCTCGCACAAGAAGGAATAAACAAAGCCGACCTTACAAGAGAGGAGTTCTTGAAACACGCTTGGACGTGGACAGACGAACACGGTGGTATTATCTTAAAGCAATTGCGCAAACTTGGCTGCTCTTGCGATTGGGAACGCACTGCCTTTACAATGGACGAGAAGCGTAGCGAAGGTGTTATCAAGGTGTTCTGCGACTTATACAACAAGGGCTTAATCTATCGTGGTGTGCGCATGGTGAACTGGGATCCAAGTGCAGAAACAGCTCTTTCCGACGAAGAAGTTGTTTACAAGGACGAACATTCAAAGCTTTATAACCTTAAATACTACATTGCACCCGAAGACCAAAGCAAGGTTGAACGCAAGCACGACGACAACGTGATGCACAAAGACGACAAGGGTTACTACGCTGTTGTAGCTACCACACGTCCCGAAACCATTATGGGTGATACGGCTATGTGCATCAATCCCGACGACGTGAAGAATACTTGGCTGAAAGGATTGCACGTTATTGTGCCATTGGTAGGTCGTTGCATTCCAATCATAGAGGACTCGTATGTAGACATTCAGTTTGGTACGGGCTGTCTGAAGGTTACTCCTGCCCACGACATCAACGACCACGCACTCGGTTTGAAGCACGGCTTGGAAACCATCGATATATTCAACGACAACGGAACACTGTCGGAAGCAGCAGGTTTATATGTAGGTCAGGACCGTATGGACGTGCGCAAGCAAATTGCCATCGACCTCAAAACTGCCGACTTAATGGAGAAAGTGGAAGACTACGACAACAAGGTGGGCTACTCTGAACGCACCAACGTGCCTATCGAACCAAAGCTTTCAACACAATGGTTCTTAAGTATGCAGCACTTTGCAGACATTGCACTCGACCCTGTGATGAGCGATGAAATTGAGTTTTATCCAAAGAAGTACAAGAACACCTATCGCCATTGGTTGGAGAATATCAAGGATTGGTGCATCAGTCGCCAACTTTGGTGGGGACACCGCATTCCTGCTTACTACTTTAAAGACCAAAACGGCAAGCCTGCAACTGTTGTAGCAGAAACCGACGAAAAGGCATTGGAACAGGCAAAGGCTATCAATCCAAACATAACAATGGCTGACTTGGAACAGGAAAGCGACTGTTTGGATACATGGTTCTCAAGTTGGTTGTGGCCAATCTCGGTATTTGATGGTATCAACAACCCTGCCAACGAAGAAATAAAGTACTATTACCCAACGAGCGACTTGGTTACAGGTCCCGACATTATCTTCTTCTGGGTGGCTCGTATGATTATGGCAGGCTACGAATATCGCCAGACTTTCCCATTCAAGCACGTTTATTTCACAGGCATCGTGCGCGACAATATCGGACGAAAGATGAGCAAGAGCCTCGGCAACTCGCCCGACCCATTGGAACTAATAGAAAAGTATGGTGCTGACGGCGTGCGTATGGGTATGATGCTTTCTGCACCAGCAGGCAATGATATCTTATTCGATGAAAGCCTTTGCGAACAAGGACGCAACTTCAACAACAAGATATGGAATGCCTTCCGCCTTGTTCAAGGTTGGGAAATAGCAAACATAGAGCAGCCCGAAGCTAACAAGATAGCCATTAAGTGGTTCGATGCAAAGCTCAAAGAAGTGGACGCCGAAATGGAAGAACAGTTCAAGAGCTATCGCATATCAGAAGCTTTGATGACAGTTTACAAACTTTTCTGGGACGAGTTCTCAAGTTGGTACTTGGAAATGATTAAGCCTGAATACGGCAAACCCATCGACAAGCAGACCTACGACGCAACGCTTCGCTTCTTCGACACCCTCTTGAAGATGCTCCACCCATTCATGCCGTTCATTACAGAAGAACTTTGGCAACACATCTTCGACCGCAACGAAGGCGAAAGTATTATGTTGGAGAAACTCGAATTGGCACTTCCTACCGACGAAGAAAAGACTTTGATTGCCGAAATAGAGAACATGAAGCAGATAGTTGGTGGCATTCGCACCGTTCGCAACCAAAAGAACATTGCTCCAAAAGTATTGCTTTCTTTAGAGGTTGTGGGCAGAAACAACTACGAGGCTTACAACTGCGTGATTGCGAAAATGGCTAATCTTGAAAGCATCAATGTTGTAGACGAGAAGAGTTCTGACGCTTCTGCCTTTATGGTGGGCACCGATGGTTTTGCCGTTCCGCTTGGAAACTTGATTGATGTAAAGGCTGAAATCGAGAAATTAGAAAAGGAACTTGCGCACTTGGAAGGTTTCCTGAAAGGTGTAAAAGCAAAGCTCTCAAACGAAAACTTTGTTGCACACGCTCCCGAAGCTGTGATTACTAAGGAACGCAAGAAGCAAAGTGACTCGGAAGAGAAGATTGAAACCATCAAGGCAAATATAGAAGAACTACGCAAGAAGTAAGTTTCGTTTGCACTGAAGCAATATTTACGCATACGATTTCTACAAAATCCGTATCGTAATAAACAACAAAAGCGGAGAAGTTCAAGTTTGAACTTCTTCGCTTTTTATTTATATTTGCTTGTCAATCTGCTTACATCATGCCTCCCATACCTGGGTTTGCTGGCATAGCTGGAGTTTCTTCAGGTTTATCAACAACGATACATTCAGTTGTGAGGAACATACCAGCGATTGAAGCTGCATTTTCTAAAGCTACACGAGAAACCTTAGCTGGGTCGATAACACCTGCTGCACGCAAGTCTTCGTACTGGTCGCGACGAGCGTTGTAACCGAAGTCGCCCTTGCCTTCACGTACCTTATTGACAACCACTGCACCCTCGCCACCAGCGTTATAAACAATCTGGCGAAGTGGTTCTTCGATGGCACGGCAAACAATATTGATACCTGTCTGCTCGTCAGGATTTTCGCCTGTAAGGTCTTTCAAAACCTCTTGAGCACGGATATAAGTAGTACCACCACCTACAACAACACCTTCTTCGGTTGCTGCACGAGTCGCACAGAGTGCATCGTCTACGCGGTCTTTCTTCTCTTTCATCTCTACTTCAGAGTTGGCACCTACGTAAAGCACTGCAACACCACCAGCAAGTTTTGCCAAACGCTCTTGTAGCTTCTCCTTGTCGTACTGACTCTTTGTATTTGCAATTTCGCTCTTGATAGCGTTTACACGCTCTGCAATGCTTTCCTTAGAGCCTGCACCGTCTACAAGTGTTGTGAAATCCTTAGAAACAGTAACCTTCTTAGCTGAACCCAACATTTCGAGTGTTGCCTTGTCGAGTGTCAAACCCTTGTCTTCGCTGATAACAACACCACCTGTCAATACAGCAATGTCTTCGAGCATAGCCTTGCGACGATCGCCGAAGCCTGGAGCCTTGACAGCACAAATCTTCAAGCCACCACGCAAACGGTTTACTACCAGTGTGGTCAAAGCCTCTGAATCAACATCTTCTGCAATAACCAACAATGGACGGCCGCTTTCAGCAGCAGGCTGCAAGATAGGCAAGAAATCCTTTACGTTAGATATCTTCTTCTCGTAAATAAGGATATATGGGTTCTCCATAAGAACTTCCATCTTATCGGTATCTGTTACGAAATAGCTTGAAAGATAACCACGGTCGAACTGCATACCTTCAACAACGTCGATGTTGGTGTCGCGGGTTTTGCTCTCTTCGATGGTGATAACACCGTCTTTCGATACCTTGCGCATAGCGTCAGCAAGCAACTTACCAATTTCAGGGTCGTTGTTGGCACTTACGGTTGCTACTTGTTCTATCTTGCCGTAGTTGTCGCCAACTATCTCGGCACTTTCCTTAATGAAGTCTACAACTTTATTGACAGCCTTGTCGATACCACGCTTCAAGTCCATTGGATTGGCACCGGCAGCCACATTCTTCAAGCCTTCTGTAACGATAGCCTGTGTCAGAATGGTTGCAGTAGTTGTACCATCGCCTGCGTCGTCGCCTGTTTTGCTTGCCACACTCTTAACGAGCTGTGCACCTGCGTTCTCGAAACTATCTTCAAGTTCTATTTCCTTTGCTACCGTAACACCATCTTTTGTGATTTGAGGAGCACCGAACTTCTTTCCGATAACTACGTTTCTACCCTTAGGACCTAATGTAACTTTTACTGCATCAGCAAGTTGGTCTACACCGCTCTTGAGCAATTCGCGGGCGTCTTTGTTGAATTTAATATCTTTAGCCATTTTGTTTGTCTTATTTTATGTATTCTGTTTTTCTATGTTTTATTTGTTGCGATGTTCTCATACAGCCCACTCCCCTATATATAATAAGGTGTAAATGCACAGAGAACGCTCACTTTTATTTTTTATTCTACAACAGCAAGAACGTCGCTTTGACGCATCATAAGATACTTCTCGCCATCGTTTTCGATTTCGGTGCCAGCATACTTGCCATAGAAAACTTCGTCGCCGACCTTCAAAATCATATCTTCGTCTTTTGTACCGTTACCAACAGCAACCACCTTGCCACGCTGTGGCTTTTCTTTTGCTGTGTCGGGAATAATAATTCCACCTACTTTCTGCTCCGCTTCGATTGGGAGAATAAGCACTCTGTCTGCTAATGGTTTAATTGTCATAATTGTTTATATTTTTAATTTTAAGTCTTCAAGCATATTGAAACACGCTTTCTGCGCATTCGCCAATCAATATACGAAAACCGTGCCAAAAAAGAAATAAGACGAAAATAGTAGGGCGAAAATGCAAGACATATTCTTTGACGAAGCAAAAGCGGCGTTTTCGCTTTGCAAAAGAGCCGCTTTTGGACGGTAAAACAGCCGCTTTTACCTTGCAAAACCTACGCTTTTGAAACACCCTTATAAACATCTGATTATCTGATAATTACAGAGTAGGTTTTTAAAGAAATATTGCTTTAAGCATTATACCTACATTTATACCCTATTGGAAAAACCGCAACACAGCATTAAGGCACAAAAGAGAAATGTAGAAACAAAAAGAAATATCGGGCGAAAAGGATAGGATTGCATCAAAAAAAGCTACTGACAGTATTGTCAGTAGCTATATGTCAGAATTGACAGAAATACCTTCTAATGCGGAAAGGAAACTACGATTTAGTGTTTTGGTAAACATAGCTGCCTTCCATATATATGTATTCTTCGGCAATAAGTTCTTCTAAAGTTGCACGCAATGTGTCTTGATTGGTTACAGAAGCATCGGTATCTATTCCTTTCAGTTCGGTAATATGGTGCTTCTTGCCGTCTGCCAACAAGTCGAGTATGATCTCACGCAGCGACTTTTTCAGTTGTTTGTTCTCGCCTTTATACGACAGGCAAACATCGCAGCAAGCACAGTCGGTGCTTCGGTCTTCGCCAAAATAGCGCAAAAGCTGTCGGCTGCGACACGTATAGTCGTTTTGTATGTAATTTATCATCGCTGCTATGCGTTCCTCAAACTTTTCCTTTCGGTCTTCGTAAACGGCTTTTGAAATAACCAATTCTTCGCTATCAACACGGTCTTGAAGATACTTTATGACGGGAATATTCTTACGCGGAATGAAGTTTATAATTCGTTTCCTACTGAGATTTTGCAGTATATGGTAGGTTTCGTTTCTATCCAAACCCACTACATCGGCTATATAGCTTTCGTCAATATAGCGATAATCCGTGAACAAACCCGAATAGTTGCGCAGCAATGCCGAAATTACTTTTTCTTCTTCGTTGCTCTGTTCGCCTAATCTGTATAGCTCATCGCGCGACAGAATGAAGTGTATGCGTGCCTTGCTGTCGGGGTCTGGTTCGTAGTCGATGTAGCCTGCACGGGTCAATATCTGCAAGGCTGCATTGACTTGGATAGGAAAATGGTGGAAATAGATGCAGAACTTGTCGATAGGAAACTCGAAAGTGGCATCTCTCCCACTCTCTACACCTATCTGATAGAAGTACGCCAAATGTTCGTAAACGGTACGGATTTCTTCTTTTGCAGGGAAATTTTCTTTTACTCGCTTTCGTAAATTGCGCTCATCGTTGCCCTGTGTGTGGAGCAAAATGGCATACGACCTTTTGCCGTCTCTGCCTGCTCGCCCCGCTTCTTGAAAGTAAGCCTCGATGGAACTGGGCGGATCGAGGTGTATTACCAAACGAACGTTGGCTTTGTCGATACCCATTCCAAAAGCATTAGTAGCTACAATGACACGAATTTCGTTGGCTTGCCACGCATTCTGACGCTTGTTCTTGTCGGTGTTTTCCAATCCTGCGTGGTACCACGTTGCTGAAATACCATTCTTAAGTAAGAACTCTGCTGCTTCCTTTGTGCGCTTTCTGCTGCGGCAATATACAATAGCCGAGCCGTCTACCGACTGCAGAATATGAAGCATTTCGTTGAACTTCTCTTGTGTTGTGCGCAGGACGTAAGAAAGATTCTTACGCTCGAAACTCATTCGAAATACATTCTCTTCAGCAAATCCAAGTCGGAACTGAATGTCCTTCACAACTTCAGGAGTAGCAGTTGCCGTAAGAGCAAGCACTGGAACATCGGGAAGCAGCTTCCTTATGTTCATAATTTCGAGATAGGAAGGGCGGAAATCGTAGCCCCATTGGCTGATGCAGTGAGCTTCGTCTACGGTGATAAAGCTTATCTTTATGTGTTTTAGTTTCGCTTGAAACAGTTCGGAACCAAGGCGTTCGGGCGATATATAGAGGAGCTTTATACCGCCAAAGATACAGTTTTCGAGCGTTGAGATAATTTCATCGCGCGACATACCTGAGTAAATTGCTGCTGCCTTGATGTGTCGCTGGCAAAGATTGTCTACTTGGTCTTTCATCAACGAAATTAAAGGAGTGATGACAATGCACACTCCTTCTTTTGTCAATGCAGGCACTTGAAACGTAATGGACTTTCCGCCACCCGTAGGCATCAGTCCCAACGTGTCTTTTCCTGCACCAATGCTCTCTATAACTTTGCCCTGAATACCTCGAAAATCGGGATAGCCCCAATATTTATGAAGGATTTCCTTGTAAGTCATAACAAAACCGTTACGCAGCTAAACTTATTTGCCTATTCGTTTTCCGAAGGACGAATGCCTTCTATCTGAAGTTGAACGGCACCACGCTTGAACACATTATCTTCTATGGTATAAACAATATCGAACGAGCGTTTCGACTTTATATAGCGTGCCGAACGACTTTGTCCGAAAGCAATGCCATTCATAACGTTGTTCGACTTTGAATCGACAAGCTCCAACTTAATGTGCTCTTGCTCTCTGCCCACAACCTTGCTGGTACCGAAATCGAACACTTCTTTCGTACAGAACAACGGCTTTACGTTTTCTGGACCAAATGGTGTAAAGCGTTTCAAGTCGTTATGAAACTTCTTGGTAATGTCTTTAAAATCTATAACGGCATCAATATCCAAAGTTGCCTCTGTCTGATAAGGTTCAATATGTTCATCAACATACTGTTGGAAACGGTTTCGGAACTCCTTTACATTCTCCCATTTCAGCGTTAAGCCTGCTGCATAGGTATGCCCACCAAAGTTGGTGAGCAAGTCGCTGCAACTCTCAATGGCAGAATAGAGGTCGAAACCTGCTGCAGTTCGTGCCGAGCCTGTGGCTAAATCGCCTTCACGGGTAATGACTATGGTGGGACGATAGTAAATTTCAGTGAGGCGGGAAGCTACGATACCAATGACTCCTTTCTTCCAATGCTCATCGTAAAGTACAATGCTGTTTTGGTGTTTCTGGCTCTCAAGTCGCTCAACAATTTGGTTGGCTTCCTCGGTCATCTGCCTGTCTACATCTTTTCGCTTATCGTTGTATTTGTCAATATGCTTTGCTTCCAACAGCGCAGTAGCCAAATCGCGTTCCACAAGTAGGTCTACACTTTCCTTTCCGCTCTCCATACGGCCGCTGGCGTTAATGCGTGGACCTATCTTGAAGATAATATCGCTCATTGAAATTTCCCTTCCGCTGAGTCCACAAATATCTACAATGGCTTGCAAGCCCACACTTGGATTTTGATTTAGCTGTTTTAAGCCGTGAAAAGCAAGAATACGGTTTTCGCCTACAACGGGGACAAGGTCGGCAGCAATACTCACAGCGCAGAAATCGAGCAGCGGAATAAGTCGTGAGAACGGTATATTGTTGTTCTTGGCAAAGGCTTGCATGAACTTGAAACCTACACCACAACCACACAAATCCTTAAATGGGAAGCTGTCATCAGCACGTTTCGGATTTAATATAGCTACTGCTGGAGGCATATTATTATCAGGGACGTGGTGGTCGCAAATAATGAAATCAATGCCTTGTTCCTTTGCATAGCTTATCTCTTCGACTGCCTTTATACCACAATCGAGTATGATAATGAGTTTCACTCCGCTTTCCTTTGCAAAGTCTATTCCCTTTTTACTTACACCATACCCTTCGTCATAACGATCGGGAATATAGTAATCTATATTAGAATAGAACTGCCGCAGAAATTTATACACCAATGCTACTGCCGTACAACCGTCTACGTCGTAATCGCCGTAGACCATAATGCGTTCCTTGCGCCCCATTGCATCGTTCAGTCTATCGACTGCAATATCCATATCTTGCATTAGAAACGGATTGATAAGGTCGGAAAGCTGTGGACGAAAGAAACGTTTTGCCGCACTTTCGGTTGTTATTCCGCGCCTTATGAGTAACGAGGCAAGAATAGGACTAATACTGAGTTTCTCGCCCAATTCCTTTGCTGCATTTGTCTGTTCAGATGTAGATGGTGTGTAGTTCCATTTTAATTGCATCTTTATTGTTTTTATTTCTGCTTGTAAAGGTACAAAAAAAAGCGTAAGTCTCAAAAAGACTTACGCTTTTTTAATTCTATATTACCATATTAAAGTCTTGACAAAACTTTAACAAGGCAAAATGGTAGGCTTTAAATTACAAGCCCATCTTTGCGCGAATATCTGAAGGAATGGCATTCTTATTAACCATGTAGTCCATTGTATTTGCAGCAATGAAGTCCTTGGTCATATACCAAATGCCTTTGTACTTGCCTGTTTCTCCCCATGAGTTCTTTACCATGTAGTACTCTTTGCCGAATTGGTCTTTAGCAATACCAAAGATAAGCATACCGTGGTCATCGGTAAGTTCCCAAGTATCGTAACGTTCTTGACGCATTTCCTGTGTAGGAGTAATTTCTGGAACCTTTGCACCGAGTTCATCGATGAGGCTACGCTGCTTTGCAGGAGAAAGTCCCAACCAACGTGCCATATCACTACCTTGGAGGCTCTGAACCTTATTGCCGTCTACCATGTATGCAAGACCGTCGCGTGTGAAGCCTGGTTCGCTAACATCGCCACCCCATGCTACACAGTAACCGTTCATCACTGCGTTGTCGATAATCTTCATCATTTCGTCCATAGGTACGTTGTGAGACAGTGGCAAACGCCAGTTGTCTTGTACTTCTACTGCAAATGAAGTATAGAATGGGTGGTGTGTATAAGAAGTAACGGTTACATAGTCGCTCCAATTCAAGCCGAGGCTTGCAGCAAACTGCTTCGGAGTATATGTCTTACCTTCGTATGTGAAAGACTCTGGGCACTTACCGAGGTAAGCATCGATGATGCCTTGAAGTCCCACCTTCCATTGATTAGAGATTTTGCTTGCCTTATTTCTTGCTATTGCATTTACGTATGGTTCCATTAAAGAGAAGAACTCATTGAAGTTAAACAATGAATCGCCTGTCAAAGAACCAGGGAAAGGCATTGCACCTTCTGGGCAGATACCGTAGTTTTCAAGACAATAGAGAGGGTCGTAGCAAGAACCGCCTTGAGCGAATTGAGCATCACCGTGCATACGAACTACCTGAATGGCACGATCCATATAAGTTTTGTTTGCAACAAAGCTCTCGCAAAGGTCGTAAGTCTTACCCGTTGCTTTCAGGATTTCTGCTTCAAAATAACTCAATGTAGAATAATCCCAACACGTACCTGAACGGTTTTGGTTCTTAATACTTGTGATTGGATTTTTCTTAATCACTGTGAAGACAGGACTGTTGTCTACTTTCTTTGCTTCCTTCTTAGGAGCTGCGTTGGCACCAGCTGCAATAACAGCAAAAAGTGCGAGCACTAAAATTTTTTTCATAATTCTAAAATGCTTGCCAGTTTAGTTTGTACTCTGGCTCTCTTTAAAAATTTAAGTTGTTAATAATATTGATGTTGTTCTCTTTATTTCTGTATTAAGCATTCATAAATGCTTCTATATCCTTTGCGTGATAAGGAATGAGTTCTTTGCCGATGAAGCGGCAACCATCAGCTGTAATAAGTATATCGTCTTCTATACGAATACCGCCAAAGTCCTTATAGGTATCAAGTTTATCAAAGTTCAAGAACTCTGCACAATGCTTCTTGGCACGCCATTCATCGATAAGAGCAGGGATAAAGTAGATGCCTGGTTCGTCAGTTACAACAAAACCTTCCTGCAAACGGCGTCCCATACGCAAGCAGTTTGTTCCGAACTGTTCGAGGTTAGGACGAGTTTCTTCGTCGAAACCTACGTGAATCTGACCAAGAGCTTCCATATCGTGAACATCGAGTCCCATCATATGTCCCAAACCGTGAGGCAAGAACATAGCGTGAGCACCTGCTGCAACAGCTGCATCGGTGTCGCCTTTTGCTAATCCGAATTCCTTCATACGCTCAAAGATGATACGGCAAACAGCGAAGTGCACGTCAGCATACTTAACTCCTGGTTTTGATAACTCAAGAGCAGCATCGTGTGCTTCTACTACTACATTATATATATCAAGCTGACGCTGTGTGAACTTGCCATTTATAGGGAATGTTCGTGTATTGTCAGAGCAATAGTGGCTCATTGTTTCTCCACCACAATCGCACAATACGAGTCTGCCATCTTCCAATTCAGCCATTGAAGGATTACCGTGCATGATTTCGCCATGCTGTGAGAAGATGATAGGGAAAGACACCATTGAGCCATAAGAATTGGCAATACCTTCTATCTGACCTGCTACAAACTTCTCTGTAAGTCCTGGTTTTGTGATGCGCATTGCTGTCGTGTGCATCTTGTAACCTATGACAGCAGCACGTTCGAGTTCTTCTATTTCTTCTGCAGTCTTTACAGAACGCATCTTAACAACTGCGTTGATAAGTTCAAGACTCGCTTCTTCCTTCTGCTGATTAGGGTGAATGCCGAGCAAATCGCTAATCTGAATCTTAATATCAGCACGATAAGGAGGCAAGAAATGTATCTTTCTGTTAGATGCCTTTGCCTTGTCGCAGATATTCTGCAATTCGCTCATAGGTGCAGAATTGACAACTCCTACCTGAGCAGCAAGGTCGCTGACAGCATCAACACTTCCAAACCATACGATGTCTTCGATGTCAATGTCATTTCCTATCAGCATTTCTTTGTCTTCATTGACGTCGATAACGCCAACAAGACCATCACGCTGCTGACCGAAATAGTACAGGAACGATGAATCCTGGCGGAAAGGTGAATACCCATTCGCTGGTGAATTAACTGGAGACTCGTTGTTGCCAAACAAGAGAATAATACCGTCTTTCACAAGCTTTTTAAGCTCGGCGCGGCGGGCTATGTACGTTTCTTTATTAAACATATTTGCTTTCATATATTAGTTTAGCTGCAAAGATAATAAAAATTCCCATAAATTCAGTAACTTTGCACTGTTTTTATTAAGTTTTTTAATGGAATTCGATATAAACACAGGATTGGTATTGGAAGGTGGGGGAATGCGAGGAGTATTTACCTCTGGTGTTTTGGACGCATTTATGAAATACGACCTCTACTTTAAGTATATTGTTGCAGTTTCTGCCGGAGCTGGCAACGGACTTTCGTATATGAGCCGACAACCACGCAGGGCAAGGGTTTCGAACATTGATTTGCTTGCAAAGTACGACTATATAGGCTTCCGACACCTTGTTACGCAAGGCTGTATCTTCGACCCAGAACTTCTTTACAAGCGTTTTCCCTACGAGATTATCCCTTACGACTACGACACTTATTTCGAGAAAACAAGTTTAGGCTATACGTTTGAAATAGTTACCACCAATTGCGAAACAGGTAAAAGCGAGTACTTGCAAGAGTGCAGTGGCAACAGACATAGGCTCAACGAAATCGCTCTTGCATCAAGTAGCTTGCCATACGTTACCAAAATAGTACACATAGACGGTGTTCCTATGCTTGATGGTGGTATAGTAGATTCCATTCCGCTTATGCGTGCCATAGCAACGGGACACAACAAGAATGTTGTTGTTTGCACACGCAACAAAGGTTGGCGCAATACGGGAACAGATTTAAAGATTCCAAAGTTTATTTACAAGAACTATCCACGCTTGCGTGTTGCGTTAAGCCACAGAATAGAAGCCTATAATCGGCAATTGGAAATGATTGACGAATACGAAGAACGAGGCGAAATAAAAGTATTGCGCCCCATTAAGCCTGTTGAAGTGGGGAGAATGGAGAAAGACGTAGAGAAGTTGGAAGCTTTCTACAAAGAAGGATTTGATATTGGCGAAGACTTTTGCAAGTCTATAACCTCCAATGGCTTGATTACTAAATAAAACTACTTCAATAAGTCGGGACGCAAGCGTTTTGTTCTTTCCATTGCTTGGTCGAACTCCCACTGATTGATTTTTGCTTCGTGTCCGCTCAACAATATCTCGGGCACCTCCCACCCTTTATAGTTTCGTGGACGGGTATAGATAGGTGCAGAAAGCATGTTGTCTTGGAAACAATCGGACAATGCACTTTGCTCATCGCCGATTACGCCCGGTATGATACGTACCACAGCATCGGCAATAATGGCTGCCGGAAGCTCGCCACCTGTAAGTACAAAGTCGCCTATCGATATTTCTTTTGTTATCAGGTGGTCCCTTACTCGTTGGTCTACTCCTTTATAGTGTCCTGCCAGTATTATAAGGTTGCCGCCCAACGACAGGTCATTCGCCATTTTTTGGTTGAATTGCTCTCCATCGGGCGATGTAAATATCACCTCATCGTATTCCCGCTCTGCCTTCAAGGCAGTGATACAACGGTCTATTGGCTCTATCTGCATAACCATTCCCGCTTGTCCGCCAAAGGGATAATCATCTACGCGATGCCACTTGTCTTGACTGTAGTCGCGGAGATTGTGCAATCGCACTTCTGCTAAACCTTTTTTTTCTGCTCGTGCCAGAATGCTTTCGTGAACAAAGCCTTCAAGCATTTCGGGCAATACTGTAATTATATCTATTCTCATATTGTAAGTACAAAGTTACCAATATTTCTAATAAAAGGTACAAGCATTAAGTTTTTTTTGTAACTTTGCAGGCAAATTCTAATGCAAATTTAAAATACTTATGAAAAAAATCTTTTCCCTCGCCATTACTCTTATGGCAGCTTTTACAAGTGTTCAGGCACAAAACGTGCAACTGCACTACGACCTTGGTCATAATCTTTCAGACGATTTAAAGGGTCGCCCTGCCGTTACAACCACTGTAGAAATGTTTAAACCCGACAAATGGGGCTCAACTTTCCTTTTCACCGATATTGATTATAAAAACGACGGAGTAGTTGGTGCTTATTGGGAAATTGCCCGAGAATTTGCTGTTTCTAAGAATAAGCGTTGGGCAGCCCACATAGAATATAATGGTGGAGCAACCACCGGCGAGCTTCCAGTGGGTTACTATGGCAATCGTTTCCAACACGCTGCACTCGTTGGTGGTGCTTGGAACTGGGCGAACAAGGATTTTTCAAAGACTTTCAGTGTGCAACTGGTGTATAAGTACACTTTCAAGAACAAGCACCTCGGTGCACACCCATTCAGCGGTTTCCAACTTACTGAAGTATGGGGCTTGAACTTTGCCAAGGGTTTGTGTACTTTCAGTGGCTTCTGCGACTTATGGTACGACCCGAATGTCAGCGGCAAACTCATCTTGTTGTCTGAACCACAATTGTGGTTTAACCTAAATACGCTGAAGGGTATGAACGGTGTAAACCTTTCGTTGGGTACTGAAGTAGAAATCAGCAATAATTTTGTTTGGAACAATAAGGGTAAGAACAATAAGTTCTACGCTATTCCTACTATTGCTGCAAAGTGGACATTCTAGTTCCCTGTTCACTTCTTTAACTATTTCTATCCGTTAAAACTATTTGCCGCAGATAGAATTTGGGCTGAGCTCCTTACAAGGAACTCAGCCCTTTTAGTATTCGTTAAATAGTTATCCTATTTGCTTTCACTACTTGCTTTATAAACGGAAAGGGAAGCATAAAAGTGTAAAGAATTATCGCAAGCGCAACTGTTATCTAACGACCTTGTTATCAACGCATTACAAAACCTATTGTTTTGCGTTCCAAAAGCGGCTGTTTTGCACGGTAAAAGCGTAGGTTTTGCAGCGCAAAACAGCCGCTTTCGCAATGCCAAAACGCAATTGCTACTTTATAACGGAATTATCTTTACAAAAACAAAGCTGTTTTCAGCAACTTTCTTCAGCAAGGAAAAGCAAAATTGTTCCTCAAATAAATTCCTACTGAATCATTTTTGCAGCATTAAAAGGTCTTCTTTGGCGAACACCAATACTTTCTGATGCAAACAAAAAAGCCGTCTTGGCACTTTCTGCCAAGACGACTTCTTTATTGTTTCCAACATTCTCCCACCCTTTCGTTTCCCCATAGTCATCACCGTTGAAACTGCTATTGGGCAGGTAGTGTTGCTGTAACTTTATTCTTCCATTTACCGTAACCTAATTTATATTACTGATACAGTAACTCCGTTGCGGTAAATGGCGTTGTTCGTTACGTGTTTCAGGTTTCTTACTTCATTACTTTATGTGTTGTTCCGTCGCTCATACGAACGATGTTCACACCACTTTGCAACTCTGTCAGTTTCTTACCGTCGAGAGAGTAGATAGCTACAACTGTTGCATCGGTAGCAACATCTGTCTGAGAAATTCCAGAAACGTTCTTCTTTGTGAAGTATCCTGTTTCTGGGTTTGCCATTTTAACGTCCAACTTAAATTCGTTGTATTCCACTGCGCCCTTGAGTTTAGAGCAGTAAGCAAACATATTTTCCGATTGTTCAGCTTTCCAAGTATGGTTGCAATAGATAGTAGTCATTTCCTCGCAGAAAGAGAACATTGAGCTCATATCGGTTACCTTCTCTAACTTGAAGTTTGAAAGGTCGAGCGAGGTAATGGCGTCGCAAGAGAAGAACATTGTGTTCGTATTGGTTACGTTATCGGTGTTGAAGTTTGAAAAGTCGAGTGTGGTAATCTTTCTGCAACCTGAGAACATTCCACGCATATTGGTTACCTTTTCTGTATTGAACTTAGAGATGTCGAGCGATTCTACTTTAGCACAATACTTGAACATCGCACCCATATCGGTTACATTCGCTGTGTTGAAACCTGAAAGGTCGATTGAAGGCAATTCAGAGCAATAGAAGAACAAAAAAGACATATTGGTTACATTCTTTGTATTGAAGTTTGGTATTTTAAGCTCATTAAGTGCTTTACAATATGCAAACATTGCGCTCATATTGGTTACGTTCTCGGTCTTGAAGTGTGAAAGGTTCAACGTGGTAAGAGCCTCGCAACCAAAGAACATTCCATACATATCGGTTACTTTTTCTGTATCGAAGTTTGAAATGTTGAGCGAGGTAAGACCTGTACAACCAGAGAACATTCCCTTCATAATAGTTACTTCTGGAGTTTTAAAGCTTGAAAGGTCAAGTGCGAGAAGAGCTTTGTCGTTTGCAAACATTCCGTACATAGTAGTAACCTTCTCTGTATTGAAATTTGAGACATCGAGTGTAGCAAGCTCAGAGCAAGAAGAGAACATCGAAGCCATATCCGTTACGTTCGCTGTGTTGAACTTAGAAAGGTCGAGCGAGGTAAGCGCAGAGCAGTTAGCAAACATTCCGTTCATATCCGTTACGTTGGCTGTGTTGAACTTAGAAAGGTCAAGCGAGGTAAGAGCAGTACAGCTCGCAAACATACCATTCATATTGGTTACGTTCGCTGTATTGAACTTAGAAATGTCAAGAGACTTAAGTGCACTACAACCAGAGAACATTGCTTTCATATTGGCTACTTTCTCTGTATTGAAGTTTGGAAGCTCGAGCGATTTAAGAGCTTTGCAATAAAAGAACATTACGCTCATATCGGCTACGTTCTCTGTTTTAAACTTAGAGATATTGAGCGAGGTAAGTCCTGTACAGCAGAAGAACATAGCACGCATATCAGTTACTTTCGCTGTATTGAAGTTAGAGAGGTCGAGTGTGGTAAATCCAGAGCAGAAATTGAACATTGAACCCATATCGGTTACATTCTCTGTGTTGAACTTAGAAAGGTCGAGCGAAGTAAGAGCAGCACAATCAGAGAACATAGAGTTCATATTGGTAACCTTTACTGTATTGAAATTAGAAAGGTCGATTGTAGGAAGAGCGTCGCAATGATTAAACATATGAGACATATTGGTTACTTCAGAAGTATTGAGATTCTCCATACCCTTAATTTCCTTCAGAACCAAATAATAGTTAAACCAATAGTCGGTGGTTGTTGGACGATACTCCTTGAACGAAGCATCGAATATAGCTGTGGTAGTCTTCTCTTCGCTCTGAGAATTTGCCGCCCAAGCTGGAATTTCAATATCACTTGCCAGCGTCTGCTTTTCATTAATACCATAAACGATACCTTTTCGACTTGACTTCTCTGCATCGTAATAGAAAGTAATAGTCTTAGTGTCGAGGTTCTTCTCAACATAGGCTTCTTTCGTTTGCGCCTGTGCCTGCTGTGGTAAAGCAAACATTGCGATAAACAGCGCGACAAGGGCTGCATACATCTTTTTGAATAGATTGTTTTTCATTGTTTCAAGTGTCTCTCCTTGACTCCCCTATCTCAAAGGGGGAACGCCTTACCGAGACTGGGGCGTTAGGGTTATTAATTATTAACTATGTTTTTGCAATATCTTTGGTAACTATGCAGAAAGCTCCGCCTTTATCTCTATGTTGCAGAGATACTGGCAGAGCCTTCAGTAGACGTTTTAGCCAGAAATAATTCCGTTGGTTCTTTCACCATTATTTATTCTTATTGGTTTGAACGATTGTTTATTATTCGGTTGCAAATATAAACCTTTTCTTTGGAAGTTGCAAGGGATTAAGCAAGAAAACTTCAATATTACATTTTCTATTAGAGTTTCACTTTCTTCTTCTTCCCTGTACTTTCGTTCCCCATACGGTCGAGTGCGGTTACTATATAAGTATATTTTGTTTCGCCACCATTATAATTTAGCCTCAATGCGGGCTGATAAGTTATGGCTACAATCTTCGATGAGTTCTCTAAATCAATATACTCGCCAGAAGCAAATCTATAAACAACATACTTGTGTGCTTCGTCTTTCCAACCTTTTCCCTTAGGAGCTTTCCAATGTAATATGCATCCCTCTTCCGACCAACTTACTTTCAGAGAACGTGGTTTCTTAGGTGCTTCGTCGTCAATGAAAGGCATTAGGGGCTGCAAAGCTGGGTAACGCCAATAATTGGCTTGAAGCATTTTTGCGTAATTACCTGGATTATCGACAACCGAAGCTGCATACCATAAAACCGCACCTTGTACGTTTGCTGACCTTTCGTGCAAACGATGCTTTGCAGGTAATTGATGTGAACTTGGATTTTGTGGGTCAGCGTACTTCACGGTTCGCAAGACGTCCTCGCCAATATATAGCGGACGATTTCCTGCATAACGGTTCCACCAAGTAATAAGTTCTTTATAGTCGGCTGCTTTATTTCCTATTTCCCAATAAATCTGTGGAACGCAATAATCCACCCAACCATTATTCACCCATTTCAATACATCGGCATAAAGGTCATCGTAGTTTTGCAGTCCGTTAGTTTTGCTGCCAATGTTTGGTGCACTCTTTTCATTTCTGTAAATTCCAAAGGGCGATACACCGAATTTGACCCAAGGTTTCACTCTATGAATAGTTTCGCCAAGTTGCTTTATGAACATATCGACATTGTCGCGACGCCAGTCTTGAATGCGACCAAAGCCACCTCCATAAAGGCTAAACTCCTTCAAGTCGGGAATGCGTTGTCCCGCAGCAGGATAAGGATAGAAGTAATCGTCGATATGCAAACCGTCTACATCATACCGTTGCAGAATATCCGTTACGATGTTGCAAATATAATTCCTGTTTTCAGGAATACCTGGATTAAGAATTTTAAGCCCATCGTAGTCAAACACTCGTTCAGGATGCTGAATTGCAATGTGGTTTGAAGCAAGTTGCGTGGTATTCTTTGTCTTTGCACGATAAGGGTTTATCCATGCATGAAGTTCCATTCCACGTTTATGACACTGCTCTATCATCCACTGCAAAGGGTCCCAATACGGCATTGGAGCTGTTCCTTGCTTTCCTGTCAGGAACTTACTCCACGGTTCATACTTGCTGGGATAGAGTGCATCGCACTCGGCACGAACCTGAAATATAATGGCATTGACACCCATCTGCTGCAACTTGTTGAGTTGCGAAATAAGTGTTTGCTGCATTCGTTCGGTTCCAATAGCTTGGAATTGACCATTGACACACTGAATCCATGCGCCTCTGAACTGACGCTTCTTAGGAGAGTTTGCAGAAAAAGAATAACTGCTTGTAAATAGTAAAAACAAGATTAAAGCTGCTTTTACAAATTGCAAACGATATAATTTCATTGTAAATCTTATGGATTAAATCTAAATGGATTAATGAATTTTATTATTACTATTGAATAGAATCGGCTACCTTTTCTTCGCAGCATTGCGGAAATATTTCCGATGGAAGTGTCGTTCGGCTTTTAAAACCTCACTCAGTTTCATTGCAGAAACTACATTCAACATCTTTATATGGTAGTTTTTCTCTATCTGCTTCATCTGTATGTGCAAATCGTCAATCTCCAATATAGCTTTTTTAGCACCTTTATTATTCCCAGGGTTGCTACTTTGCAATTTGCGTAACTGGTCGTGAATCGCACGCTGTTTGGTCATCATCTCATCGTAAATTGGCAAAAGCTTTGCAGATTCCTGTTCGGTTAGCTTTGCTGAACTTACAATGTATTGATGCAACTCTGCTTTAAACTTCTCAGGGTCGAACTTGTGTTGTGCAAACAAACTTATTGCACTAACAAAAGCTATAATAACAATTAATATTCTTTTCATTATCAGTGTTTTGCGCAAGTTAGTCCTATTAATTAATTATCAGCCAAATAAGCATACACATCGTCTTTATCAAGCATCATATATTCAACCGCTTCATCTAAGTATTCGGTATCTGCAGATTCCTCTTTAGCGGTTGTAGCGGTCGGGGTAGCTGCAATATTGCTGTTTTGTTGTAGCTGTTCATTGCCTTGAAAGAAATGCATTGTTATTACGCCAATAATAATTAACCCGATAAAAGAAGCTGCTATCATCAATGGACGCAATCGTTTGAAAGAGGTTGTCTTGCCTTTTTTACTAATCTGTGTTTCTTCGTTGGCTTCAGTTTCCTTTGCAGTTATTTGCGACATAATTCGCATTTCTAAATTGTCGAAGTAGCCATCAGGCGACTTAAATGGTCGTCTGTTTCCAAATTCTGAAAGTAATTGTTCTTCTAACTCCATTACAATTAATATTCTTTACTTTAGCTTGTTACTGATAGTTTGACGCAAATACAGAACTTTGGTTTAACTTGAACTCAGAAATTTATTCGTGTTCTTTTATATACTGCGATATTTTATTTACTGCGATGTGGTAAGATGCCTTTAAAGCCCCTTCGCTCGTACCAAGAATTTCATGTATTTCCGAGTATTTCAGTTCGTCGTAATACTTCATAATAAAAACGGTACGCTGAACTTCGGGTAAAGCAGAAATAGCCTCTTGCAACACAGCCTGTCCTTTGTTTCCATCGAAATAGCTATCTGCTAAAAGTGTATTGGCAATGCCATTATCAGCATTATCGGAACTGATAGCAACTATTTCCTTCTTGTTTCTCAAGAAATCTAAAGACTCATTGATGGCAATACGATACAGCCACGTAGATATTTTCGATTTCCCTTCAAAGCTTTCTATGTTTTTCCATGCTTTCAAGAAAGTGTTTTGCAGGACATCGTCTGCATCGTCGTGCAACAAAACAAAGCTTCGTATCTTCCAATACAAAGGTTTACTATATTCGTTTACCAATAGGGCAAATGCCTTATTGCGTGTTTTAGGCTCTGCTAATGCTTTTAAGAGTTCAGCTTCTTCTATTCGATGCACGACAGAGGAGGGAGATTGTCAATGATATAGTAGAGTTATCGTATTGAAATTTTACGAACCACTTTCCCTACTTTTACAATATAACAGCCTTTTGGCAGATTAAGGTTGTAGCGTTTATCTTGCCCATCTATTCTGATGCTCATAACGCATACACCCGTTACATTGTAAATCTGCAACATCTCATCGTTTGCTCCTTCAATGCGAAGAACAGAACCGTAAACAGAAATAGAAACGTTATGAACGTCTTGCTCAATCATCTCCAACGAGGTGTGAGCTTTAACTGTTGTCGGCAATGCAAAACCTAAAAGGGTTATAGCTAACAGAAAAGTATATATTTTTTTATTCATACGCATTATATCTTTGATATGCAAAGATAATAATTTTATTTCAAAAAATAGTTTTTTTAGCTAACTTAATTGGGTTTTAATATTTATTAAACATCAAAAACAGAGTGCAAAACAAGATAGTAGCAGGAATCTCATGGTAGGAACGAATTCCTTTTCATTATTGACAAGATAGTGTTGAAAACGTCCTTGTTTTGTAAAAATAATTCTGTTAAAAAGTAGCAATTGCGTTTTGGCATTGCGAAAGCGGCTGTTTTGCGCTGCAAAACCTACGCTTTTACCGTGCAAAACAGCCGCTTTTGGAATGCAAAACAATAGGTTTTATAACACATTGATAATGAAACTATTACACAATAGAAACACTTGCAAAAAATATTTACACGCTTATCAGCTGTTTTCTGCTTATAAATGGGTATTTCAAAGAAGCGAGACAGTAGTTTTGAGAGGGTCTTTTCCGTTCAGAAAAGTTAAACGACAACCCTGTCTAACTTGTCATTAAAATAGTCTGTACTTAAAAAGAAAAGGCGTTGCACCAACAGTACAACGCCTTTGTAGTAATATCACAATGTTGTTTATATATTCTGATTACATTTCCCAACCAATTGCCGATGCGCCCAAAACGGCAGCAGCAGCATCGTCGAGCGAGCTTACAAGGAACTTCACATTGTCTCTGTAAGTAGGCAACACATACTTTGCGTAAGCAGCCTTGATAGGATTCATAAGCAAGTCGCCAGCCTTTGTTAAACCGCCAAAGAATACGAAAGCCTCTGGCGAAGAGAAATTTGCAAAGTCGGCACAAGCAGCTCCAAGCATGTCGCCTGTAAAGGCAAATATATCCAATGCCATCTTGTCGCCCTTTCCTGCAGCAATCGACACGTCGAGCGATGTTATTTCTTCAGGATTTATATCACGAAGCAACGATGGCTCTTTCGTCTTCTGCAAGAACTCGCGAGCTGTACGCGCTACACCCGTAGCCGAGCAATAAGCCTCCAAACAGCCCTTTCTGCCACAACCACAAGAACGACCTTCTGCGCCACGTACCATTATAACGTGTCCGAGTTCGCCTGCAAAGCCGTCAGAGCCATAAACCATTTGTCCGTTCACAACAATACCAGAGCCAACGCCCGTACCAAGGGTAATCATAATAAAGTCTTTCATTCCCCTTGCTACACCATACTGCATTTCGCCTATTGCTGCAGCATTGGCATCGTTGGTAAGACCTACGGGTATGCCTAAACGCTTTGAAAACATATCTGCCAATGGCACAACGCTATCGTGTGCCCAAACTAAGTTTGCAGCATTCTCGATAGTTCCGCGATAGAAATTGCCATTAGGCGCACCTATTCCCATTGCCTTAATCTGGCTGATTCCACCTACTTTGGCAATGATTGGCTTCAGTACTTCAATGCCTGCATCTACAAAATCCTCAACAGTTTTATAACTTTGAGTTTTTATTGATGTGGTTGCAAGTACCTGACCACGTTGGTCTACTATTCCGAAAACAGAGTTCGTGCCTCCCAAATCCAATCCTATAACGAATGATTTAAGCTCTTGTTCTTCTATCATTTTACTTGTATTATTGTTTAATTCTAAAGGCAAAGTTATGAAAAAAGCCGAATATAGCAAACTTTTAGCGAGTAAATTTGCTTATTTCATATAATTTTTGCAATTTTGCATTCAAATTATGAACATGCCTTTTCCAATCCAGCTAGATATACTTGACTTCGTCTTTAAAGGTATATTGATAGGTGTCATTGCCTCAGCGCCAATGGGACCCGTAGGTATTTTGTGTATTCAGAGAACATTGAACAAAGGGCGGTGGTACGGTTTTATAACGGGTGTTGGAGCTGCTATCAGCGATATTATCTATGCTTTGATAGTAGGCTTCGGTATGAGTTTTATTATGGAGCCACTGCAAAACCCTGCCAATCAGTTTATTTTGCAGATTTCAGGAAGTATCATTCTGCTGCTTTTCGGCGTTTACTGCTTTATGTCAGACCCTACCAAGAAGATGCATCAGAGTGGAAAAACAAAAGGAACACTGTTTCACAACGGTCTGACGGCATTCCTTGTTACTTTTTCCAATCCAATGATAATGTTCCTATTCATTGCAACCTTTGCACAATTTGCCTTTATTCAGCCCTCTCGCCCTGTTGAAATGAGCATCGGATTAGCCTCTATACCGTTAGGAGCATTGCTTTGGTGGTATGGCTTGACGTGGCTTATAAACAAAGTTCACGATATATTCAATATGAACGGTATCTTGATAATCAACAGAATCATTGGTTCGGTGGTTATTATTTTCTCACTCATCGTGTTGATAGGTACAGTGTTTAATCTTTATCACTTGCCTTCTTATTATTAATAAAGACATATCATATATGTTTGTTGCTAAGGAATTAAGAAAGAAAAGTATTGCTGAATACTTGCTTTATATGTGGCAAATAGAAGACATTATACGTGTCTACGGTTGCTCGCTGACAAGGATTCGTAAAGAATATATAGACAAATTTGATTATACTGACGAACAGAAAGAGGAAGAAGAAGACTGGTTTGGCGACTTGGTAAGAATGATGAATCAGGAAGGTTGCCGCGAAAATGGACATTTACAGATAAACAAAGTCGTGATGCAGGCACTTACAGAACTGCATACACAGTTGCTTGCTTCGTCTAAATTCCCCTTCTATTCGGCTGAATATTATCGTGTTCTGCCTTTTATCGTGGAACTTCGTGGCAAGACAAAGCAAGTTGCAGATAGAATGGCGCGTAAGAACGAGGCAAACTTGAAAGAGATTGCGGCCAATCTTGGACACAGCGAAGTGGAAACGTGCTTCGATGTCCTCTACGGTGTAATGATGCTTCGGTTGCAAAAGAAAGAAATCAGCAGAGAGACCGAAACTGCTGTAAAAGAGATAACAACGCTGATTGGTATGCTTTCAGACTACTATCAAAAGGACAAAACCGAAGGATTGCAGTTTGAAGATTAAGAAAGAACAAGTACTTAAAGAAGATATGAACATATTAGTAACAGGCGCAAACGGTATGTTGGGCAACACCATTCAGTTGGTGGCAAGACAGAGCAAAGACAACTATATCTTCACAGATGTATGCGAGGGATATCAGAAACTTGATATTACAAATCTTGAAGACATACGCAAGGCTGTGAAAGAACATAATATAGAATGTATTATAAACTGTGCCGCGTGGACAAATGTAGACGCTGCTGAAACTGCTGGCGATATTGTAGAAACCTTAAATGCGACAGCTCCCGAGAACCTTGCAAAGGCTATGAAGGAGGTAGACGGACTGTTGGTTCACGTCAGTACTGACTACGTCTTCGGCGGAGACCCTTATAACACACCGTGCAAAGAAGACCAAAAAGGCACACCAACAGGTGTTTACGGACTGACAAAGCTACACGGAGAAGAGAAGATACAAGCTGTTGGGGGCAAATACATCATTGTAAGAACAGCCTGGCTTTATGGCGAATTTGGCAAGAACTTTGTAAAGACAATGATGAATCTTACTGCTACGAAGCCCGAACTAAAGGTTGTGTTCGACCAATGTGGCACGCCAACATACGCAGTAGACTTGGCTAATGCCATTTTTGATATAGTTGAGAACAGGAAGTACGAAGGTAATACAGGCATTTACCATTTCTCGAACGAGGGAGTTTGCAGCTGGTACGACTTCGCAAAGAAGATTGCAGAATTCGCTGGCAACACTGCTTGCAACATTCAGCCGTGCCACAGCGACGAGTTCCCCTCACCTGTAAAACGCCCTGCTTATTCGGTTTTCGATAAAACAAAGATTAAACAAACGTTTGGCACAAATGTTCCATACTGGGCAGACAGCTTGAAGAAGTGCATGGAGAACCTGATGAAAGAAGTATAAAAACGAGTTTTTACTCGAAAAAGACAACGAATAATATTCTTATGAACGAAATAGAACGCAGAAGAACCTTTGCCATTATTTCTCACCCAGACGCTGGTAAGACGACGCTTACCGAGAAATTCCTTTTGTTTGGTGGGCAAATTCAAGTGGCAGGAGCTGTTAAAAGCAACAAGATAAAGAAGACTGCAACGTCTGACTGGATGGATATTGAGAAACAACGTGGTATCTCGGTTTCCACTTCAGTTATGGAGTTCGATTATGAAGGCTATAAGGTGAACATCTTAGACACCCCTGGACACCAAGACTTTGCAGAAGATACATACCGCACACTCACTGCTGTGGACTCGGCTATTATTGTTGTAGACTCGGCAAAAGGTGTGGAAACACAGACCCGAAAACTGATGGAGGTATGCCGTATGCGCAATACGCCAGTTATCATCTTCATCAATAAGATGGATCGTGAAGGTCGCGACCCATTTGAATTGCTCGACGAATTGGAAGAAGAACTGCAAATTGGCGTGCGTCCACTTTCGTGGCCGATTGGTCAAGGCCAGCGTTTCAAGGGCGTCTACAATATCTTCGAGCAAAACTTAAACTTATTTACACCAAACAAGCAGCGTGTTACCGAAACAGTAGAGGTGAAGTTGGATGATGAAGAACTCGCAACCCGTGTGGGCAACGACTTTGCTGAACAGCTGCGTTCCGACCTTGAATTGGTTGATGGAGTTTATCTCGAATTTGATGTTGATACATATCGCGCTGCCGAAGTGGCACCCGTTTTCTTCGGTTCAGCTTTAAATAACTTTGGTGTACAAGAGCTTCTTAACTGCTTCGTTCGCATAGCACCGAGTCCGAAACCTACAATGGCAGAGGAACGAATGGTAAAGCCCGAAGAAAAGAAGTTCAGCGGTTTCATCTTCAAAATTACGGCTAATATCGACCCTAACCATCGCAGTTGTATTGCTTTCTGCAAAGTTTGCTCAGGAAGATTTGAGCGCAATCAGCCCTATCTCCACGTCAGAAACGGTAAGACGCTTCGGTTTTCGTCGCCAACGCAGTTTATGGCACAGCGCAAAAGCACAGTCGATGAAGCCTATCCAGGCGATATTGTAGGCTTACCCGATACGGGAGGCGTATTTAAAATTGGCGATACGCTGACAGAAGGAGAAGATTTGCACTTCCGTGGACTACCGAGTTTCTCGCCAGAGCTGTTCAAATATATTGAAAACGACGACCCAATGAAGGCTAAACAATTCCAAAAAGGATTGGAACAGCTTATGAACGAAGGTGTGGCGCAGCTATTTGTCAATCAGTTCAATAACCGTCGCATAGTTGGAACAGTAGGACAGCTCCAGTTTGAAGTTATTCAATATCGTTTGGAACACGAATACAACGCCAAGTGTCGTTGGGAACCTGTCCACCTGCACAAAGCCTGTTGGATTGAAGCTGAAGACTCAGCGGCACTCGAAAGTTTCAAGAAGCGCAAGTACCAGTATATGGCAAAAGATATTGAAGGGCGAGATGTTTTCCTTGCCGACTCTGGCTATATGCTCAGTATGGCGCAGCAAGACTTTGAAGAAATTAAATTCCACTTCACCAGCGAATTTTAAAAGAATAAAACGAGAATGCGATACAACAAACGCATTCTCGTTTTTCTATTCATAAGCTTTCAAATGCTGCAAAGATAATAAATAAAGGCGTAATGGACATTCGGGAGGTTTTTCAGTCTACCAAATGTTCATTACGCCGAAAATACTCATTTATTTGCTTACAATATATCGAATTTCTTCAAAGCCTTTTTGGCTATCATTTCATATTCATTGCCTAAATCGCAGAAACGCATTATGCAACGATAAGCAGCTTGTTTCGTAGGTAAGTCGTTACCACCAAGGGCAACTTCTGCTTGGTCAAGGAACTCGTTCATACCTCTTTCGTTAGGTTCTTTGCCATCAGAAAACAGACAAGCCAATGTCTGAAAGCCACACATTTGGTATAAACTCTTATCGGACGCAAGGCATTGGTAAGCCAACGATGGGGCAAAATCTAAATGTCGAAGCAGGTTGAACGAAAGAAGTTCTGCGATTTCCTGCGTCGGTACTTGTTCCAACCAAATATCTACGATTTCGGGCAGCATCTTCTCGGCTGGCATTATGTAGGTTGCAAGTATCTTACATTCGCGGCTATTCTCTTTCCAAAGAGCAACCGCCAAGTCGTAATCCTTGCCATATTCTTTTACCATCTTTCGTAGATTAATCAAATCTATTCCCCAATTTACTTTGTATTCTGCCCCTTTTTCACGCATCGACTGAGCAGTAACACCATTCATAAACAAGCGAAACGATTGCTTTATCTGCTTTAGTTTATCGTGTGTTTCTTCCGTTATCATAAACTATAATCTTTTGAATATCTCATCATTTGGTCTGAGTAAGTTTCTGTATAATCTAATTTTACATCAACTATTTGGTTATCAGTATCAAACTCTAAGTTCATTACAGGATTTATAAAACCTTTATAAGGTGCTATATTTAGGCGTTCATAGCGTTCCAAAACCTCACTATGAAGTGCCTTATCTACCTTTACGGCATAGCCTTCGACAAGTTCTCGTGCCTTATCGAAATCACCCATGCTCTTTATTCGTTGTATCTCTGCAAGCTGTTGAGCAAATATCTGACGTAATGCAGTATAGTCGTTAATACGCACAAAGGTTTTAAATTCATTCGTCGCACTATCGGATAGTTTCACAAACTCTATTACATTCTTCTCCTTACCCAATTCGTATGCCCACCAAGCAATTAAAGCACGGTTCTGCATGTGCGATTCTTCTATTTGCTTATCGGGTTTAATGCGGGCTAACTGCGTCATCAAACCATTCATTATGTAGCTATAATATTGCGCTTTGAAGGCTTCTTCCGAGTTTAACAATCCTAATTCCAACAGCTTTTTATCTGCCATATAGTAGAGTCCGAACAAGTCTGCCCTTGCTTCTTCTATCGTATTACCATAATTTTTAAGCGAATCGGAGTCGGTGTCAGGAAGCAGTTTGCCGCTACCGTGTCCTAAACATTCGTGCAAATCCGTATGCAGTTCATCGGTTAAATTACCATAGGTATCTATCAATTCACGTGTTTGAGCATCAATAACAAACTCCTCTATGAATCCATTGCCTTTTGCTGCCCTGTCGTAAGCATGTGTAAGATTGGAGATGGTAACACTTTTTGAACCATATTCTGCTCTAATCCAATCGGCATTTGGAAGATTTATGCCGATAGCCGACGCAGGATATTCATCGCCTCCAAGCATCGCTGCACACACAACATTGGCAGTAACTCCCTTCACCAATTCTTTCTTGAAACGCTTGTCCACAGGAGAATGGTTTTCAAACCACTGTGCATTAGTCGAAATAGTTTGCGTTCGCTTTGTTGCTTCTAAGTTCTTGTAGTGCACTATGCCCTCCCATGAGCCTTTTAAGCCAAGCGCATCGCCATAAACTTCGATGAAGCCATTGATGAAATCCACTTGTCCGTTACATTCTGTAACCCATTTAATGGAGTATTTATCGAAGTCGGCAAGGTTGCCCGAAGTATAATAAGCAATAAGTAAACGGATTATCTCTTTCTGCTCGTTGTTCTCGCAATAGGCAATTGCCTTGTTTAACCAATGAATAATCTGTTCTATGGTTTTGCCATAACGCCCATTCAGTTTCCAAACAATTTCTTCGAGCGTATCCCCACGTTTTACCAAAGTAGAGTTTAAACCGAATGACAAACGCTTATCGTCAGCAGTTTCTTTCTTTTTCGCATAGAAACGCTCCACTTCTTCTTGGCTAACTCCCTCGTAATAATTATTTGCCGATGTTTTTATTACGTCTGCTCCTTCTGCCTTATTTACCCGTTTGGGCATACACGCAGGGTTGAATATTACTTCACTTAACGTATTTATATAATCCGAAAGAGATTCTTCTGTATCAAGACCTAACTTCTCCTTGCCAACTGAACCCAACGCTTCGGCAAAATAACTGCGCGAAAATGCAGGAACAAACTTGTCCATTGCATAATGATGATGAATGCCACTAGCAAACCATACTTTCTTCAAGTACAGTTCCAAGGCTTTAAAATCGTCGCTATCCTCCTTATATTTTTCTGCAACGATACATTCTAAAGCCTTTCTTATCTGCAAGTTATACTTACCAAACTGATGGAAAGTTATATCGCGTCCCCACAAAGTAGCTTGTGCAAGACAGTATATATACAGTTTTTGTTTTAGCGTAAGGTCTCCAAATCCATCTAAACGATAGCGCAACATCTGTATGTCGCCAAATCGTTCAGATGAATAACTAAAAGAATCTTCATTCATTTGTGTTGTAGTTTTATTCACTTTTACTTCGCTCCGTCTTTGTCAGCAGCATTCTTGCTTGCTGACTTCTGAGCACTCAATTTGTACTCACGGGGCGTCATTCCATTTATACGATAGAAAGAAGCATAGAACGATTGGCGATTAGAAAAGCCAACCATATCGCTAATATCCTCCATATTCAAGTCCTTGTACTTTTCTGATGAAAGAATATTCATAGCCTCTTCTATTCTGAATTTATTTACAAATGATGTATAGTTCATATTGAACTTTACGTTCACCACTGCAGAGATGTATCTTGTGTTGGTCTTTAAATCTTCCGCAAGTTGCTTTGCAGAATAGTTCTTATCCCGATACCTCTGTTGAAAGAGTATTATATTGAGGATTTGATCCTTCAACTCTTCCATTAACTTTTGACTTACAAGACCACGATACGCAGCCGTTTTCGTCTTCTTTTCTGTTATATTATACTTTCCCATAAATAGTTAAGCTTTAGATAAGTTACTGTTAAGTTGTTTCTTCTGCAAATATAAATATTTTTTTTTACAAAGTCAATTATTAATCAAACTTTTTTCTAAAATAAACAAAATCATTATATAAAAAGATGCAAAATGAGGCATTTAGATATAACAACAGTTAGTTTTTTAGTAATTGAAAAGAAATAAAAGAAGCTTTATTTTAGAAGGATTTGAATTTCTTTTTCTTGCTTAAGTAATTGTCGAAAATAACCGTAGCTTTGTAAATATAATTCTGTTAAAAAGTGATAACTGCGCTTTAACGTTGCGAAAGCGGTTCTTTTGCAATGCAAAACCTACGCTTTTACCGTGCAAAACAGCCGCTTTTGGAATGCAAAACAATAGGTTTTGCAATACACTGATAACGAACAAGTTATGCAATAGTTATGTTTGTGAAAAATATTTACAGCTTGATTATCTTTTTTTCGTTCATAAAGCAGACTGTCCCCATTAACTTTCTATTGAGGCACACAGCACCAACGCGACACTTTCAACATAACGCCAATGCCTGGAATCTCCTTGAGTAGATAATACTTTTTGCTGGAACGAACCAGTCTTCCTGTCATTCCTTTCAGTGGACCGAACTTCACAAGCACTGCATCGCCTGCCTTCAAGCGGGCTTCTTCGGCAGAAATGAATTTGCGAATATGAACATCAGGATTACACATTAAACGGAATTCATACATCTGGTCGTGGGGAATCAAGCTGTACTTGCTATTGTCTTCTGCCTTTGTCAGTACGCTCATCTTGAAGTTTGATTCATATACCAAATGTTTAAAATCGGTATCTTCCATTGTCTTCTTAACGAAAAGAAGATTGCGCACAACAGGTTTCAGCTTCTGATGCACCCTACCCTGCTTGTCCTCTTCAGCCACATATTGTTTTGGAATAAAAGTTTCTATCCCCTTTTCGGTAAAAAACTGCGCCACTTCTTCTTGTTTCGTGGTGTATAAACGAATGGCATACCAATCGTTTTTATCGTCTGTTATCGTATCAACATATCTTTCCTGCTTATCTTCCATAGCAACTACAATTATTTTTTAGATAGCCAACCAGTTTCCTACAATGGCTTTTCCCATTGGTGTCAGCACACTTTCTGGGTGAAACTGAATACCGTACAAGTCGTATTCCTGATGTTGCAAAGCCATTATCAATCCATCAGCGGTTTCGGCAATCACCTCCAATTCAGAGGGGAAACTGTCCTTTGAAACCACCCAACTATGGTATCTGCCAACCGAAAACTGTGTGGGCAAGCCGTTGAACAAACTTGTATGCGTATCTACATTTATCGGCGTTTCTACTCCGTGGAATACATTTGACAGCTTTTCTATCTTTCCACCAAAGGCTTCTGCAATGGCTTGATGCCCCAAGCATACGCCCAACATGGGCTTCGTGGCAGCATAGCGACGAATAACATCGAGCAATAAACCTGCTTCAGAAGGTACGCCGGGACCGGGACTCAGCACTATCTTGTCGTATTCCTCCAAATCTTCCAAAGCAAACTTATCGTTCTGTTTCACCACAACCTCAGCTCCCAATTCGTGTAAAAGATGAACCAAGTTGTAAGTAAACGAATCGTAATTGTCTATTATCACACACTTTACTTTCTTCATAGTATCGTCTTGCGTATCCATTCTATTCTGTCAAAGCCTTTATTGCGGTCTTCACATCTGCACAATCGTCTAAATCTACACCTACAAACATAGGGTGTTGAAAGGCTTTTAGCTTATCCATCTGTTCCAACGCAACGTTTCCTATTATGAAATGCGTACTGCCTGCATAGGTTTTGATAACATTTAAATCGACCTTTGCTGTGTCTATCTTAAACAGGAAATAATCTACTGCACCTTCATATTCTTGCGTTTGCATTAGGTCTTCAACCGTTTGAATGTGTAAGGTCTTCATTATATTGATGTCTGCACGAATATCTGGGTCGAGCGTAGAACGAAGATTGTTTACCATTATACTGCTCTCCTCTCCATCTAACTGCACCATAGTGAGTTTGAAGTTCACTACTCGTGTTACAATATTCTGCGGCATATCATCGGCAAACACGCCAAAGCGTTGCGGAAAACACCCATTGGCAGATTCATTCTGCACAGTTTCCTTGCCCATTGCCGCATCACGACTACCATAATCGGGAATTATGCCTGCACGAGACGATATTTGTCGTACGAACTTCGGACTATCTGGACGAAAGTCAAAGCCTATCCAAGCGACTCCAAGTTCTGCTAAAGCGTGAATATTCTCGGCATCACGGGTGCCACAAACTTTTATAATCATATGTTCAGACCTATTCCTTTAATTTCTTTATAAACTCACCAAGCGCAAGACCGGGGTTCTCTGCCTGCATAAACGGCTCACCAATAATAACTCCTTGATAGCCTACTGCTGCTAATTGCTTTGCAGTTTCGGGAGTGTCAATTCCTCCTTCGCTTATTTTAAGCATACTTGCAGGCAGCAGTTTCACTAACTCAAGCGAACGATTTATGTCCATTTCAAAGCTACAAGCCTTACGATTGTTCACCACAACCATATCGGCATTGCAAGCAAGATAGTCCAATTCTTCAGCCGTATGCAATTCCAATGCCACCTCCATTCCTAACTGATGGGCAAGCGAAACCAAAGAATGACATTGCTCCAATTCGAGTAACACGGAAGTAAGCATAACAGCAGACGCTCCTGCATGTTTGGCTTGAAACAACTGGTATTCATCAATAATATAATTCTTATACAGCAAAGGCAAGGTTATACCTACTGCACGAGCCTCCTGAACAAACTCATCGTATCCACCAAAATAAGTGAAATCGGTTGGAACACTTATGGCAGTAGCTCCATAACGTGCATAATCCGCCCCGACATTCCTTATCTTTACGTCTTTGTTTATCCAGCCTAAAGCAGGAGTTTTACGCACAAATTCTGCTATCACACCTATTGTAGAAGAACCGCTAAGTGCAGCTTTCAGCGAAGGAACTTCTCGCTTCATTGCTCCCTCGTATTCAATAATGCCATACAACTGCTTCAACGGAACATACTGTTTCCATTGCTCCAATTCCTTCTGCTTATTGGCTACAATTGCTTCCAAAATATCTTTCATACTACAAAGTTAATGAAAAGATTAGAGAAAAATATAATAATAAGATAAAGAATGCGTTTGATGTATAAAAGAGTATGTAACAAATAACATAGCCTATGATAGAAATATTTACAAAAGAAGAAATGAAACCGTCAGAAAAAACGTTGAACATTATTCGCCAAATTGCTTATACTTACAGAGCAATGAAAGTAAACGACAAGTTAGAAACCTATTGTCTTAATTAGAAAAATGAAAACTTTAGTATCACCATCGCTATTATCAGCCGACTTCTTGCATTTGGACAAAGACATCGAAATGATAAATAACAGCGAAGCCGATTATATCCATATGGATATAATGGACGGTGTATTTGTTCCTAACATTTCTTTCGGTTTCCCCATTCTCAAAGCTGTTGGCAAGGCTTGCAAAAAGCCAATGGACGTTCATTATATGATTGTCCACCCCGAAAACTATATTCAACAGACTGCTGATGCGGGGGCTGCCATTATGAGTGTGCACTACGAAACCTGCCCACACTTGCACAGAATCATTCAACAGATAAAGCAAGCGGGTATGAAAGCTGGCGTTGTTATCAATCCTGCAACACCTGTTTCGGTTCTCGAAGATATTATCGTAGAAGTAGACCTTGTGCTTATTATGAGCGTAAACCCAGGTTTCGGCGGGCAAGTATTCATCGAAAACGCTATTAAGAAGGTGGAACGCTTGCGTAAACTTATTGACGAAACGGGCAGCCACGCAATTATTGAAGTGGACGGCGGTGTTCAAGGTGAAACTGCACCACGACTTGTAAAGGCTGGGGCCGATATGTTGGTAAGTGGAAGCTATGTATTCAAATCTCCCAACCCAACCGAAACCATCAAAAGCTTAAGGGAACTAATACGCTAACTGCAAAAGAACATCGTTCTCGCGCACCATCTTTCTGAGATTTAAAATGGCGTAACGCATTCTGCCAAGACTCGTGTTGATACTGACACCTGTAGTCTTGGCAATTTCTTTAAACGACATTTCCTGATAAAAGCGCATAAACACGACTTCACGTTGAGAAGCAGGAAGGTGCTCCATCATCTTCTGAATGTCTGCCAACGTCTGCATATTCACAAACTGGTTTTCGATATTACCAATCTGCACATCTGCACCGCCAATGTTAGAAAGGTCGTTTTCTTTCGTTGGCTCGACTATCTTATCAGATTTTTGCGCACGATACCAATCCATAATCACATTATGAGCAATACGCATTGCCCAAGCAGAGAACTTGCCACTTGGCTTGTAACGTCCTTCCTGCAACTTTGTGATTATCTTCACAAATGTTTCTTGGAATATGTCATCAGCAACATCACGATTCCTAACAACAAAAAGTATATAGGAAAAGAGCTTAGACTGATTGCGCGACAAAAGTAAATCGAAAGCTCTATTGTCACCATTAATGTACGACAAGGCTAAACCCTCGTCCGTCATTTCACTAAGTTTCTTCATTCTTTAAAATGATTTATATTTAAGTAATGGTGTTCCTATAGGCTTGTATCTTTAATCCATTTTATTGTTTATGCGTGTGCAAATATAATTACTTTTATCTTTTCTGACAAATTTTTAACGAAAAAAGTAGATGAAAAGCATTAAAAGGCACTATTTTACCCACTCGTAAGCTTGAATAAGGTCTTTCATTCCCCATATCCCAAGGTATTTTCTCTTCATGCCTAAAAATCTTATACGCTTATTATAATTGTTGGAATTGGTTGCTAATCCTATATTTTCTTTATACTCCTTGGTCCTTAATTGAATTGAAATAACCTTGTCGGCATCGGTTTCTCCTTGCTCGTCTGCCAATAAAATGGCGTTGTCAGAAGAGAAAGGAGGTTCCCAAACAGCATTCTTAATACTTTTCGTGCAACTGCCGACAATGTATCCTTCTACCCAAACAGAAGCATCGCCAAGGTCTGTTGCAATAAAAGAAGCTACTGTTTGTACCTTACTATTGTGGTCGTATTCAAATTCGTAACCATCTTTCTTATTGGTCCCATCGCCCTCTTGTTCATTTTCGGCTTCTGGATTTACCCCATAGTATTCGTAAACATTCTTTGTACAACTTGCAAACAAGAAACATACGATAAGTAAAAATGACAAATAAGCTTTTTTCATTGTATTCTATTATTTAATCTTGCTTAGGATAATTCTTTACAAAGATAAGAAATATTTTCAAAATAGCAAAGGAAAACAAACTTTTAAAGCACAAAAATATACTCGAAAAATTCAAATAGAGGCAGTCATACCATTTATCGCTGCCAATAAAAAGAATATTCTATCTGTTACTTTATTTTGCCTATATTCTTTACTTTCTGAACAAAAAGAATACTGAGGGAATGTAAATATTTTTTGCAAGAAAATCTATCATATAACCATCTCATTATCAACATATTGTAAAACCTATTGTTTTGCAATGCAAAAGCGGCTCTTTTGCACGGTAAAAGCGTAGGTTTTGCATCGCAAAACAGCCG